>Ga0265297_10004824_pt1 | contig 21424 bp, 15 predicted proteins | sample Munlanlwell13791_FD_192502 | JGI IMG/M metagenome (GOLD analysis project Ga0265297, IMG submission 192502) | Leachate microbial communities from a municipal landfill in Southern Ontario, Canada - Leachate well 137-91 | ecosystem: Engineered > Solid waste > Landfill > Unclassified | place...
AAAACTTATAAAAAAAGTGATACTAAAGTGATATTATAGTTAATATCTTTATGAGTACGGTTGATGTCGTTCTTGTTTATCCGCCCAGTGTTTTTGAGGAAAATCTTACCGCCGAAGGGAAACTGCACCGATACCGGGTTGGCAATAAAAAGCTCGGTGCTTGGCCCCCATTAGGTCTGATGTATCTGTCTGCCGTCCTAAAAAAAGAGGGGATCAGCTGTAAAATAATCAATCCCTTCGTCCAAAGTCTTTCCCTAAAAACGACCGTCAAAGACATTGCCGCCCTAAACCCTAAAATCGTTGGTATTTCCGTTACCACTCTGCAAATACGCGGTGCCGTTCAGCTGGCACGGGCGCTGAAAAAAATATTTGGGCGGAAAATATTTATCGTTGTCGGCGGCCCCCATATTTCCATTGACCCCGACTTTGTCAGAACTTTTACATGTTTCGACTGCGGTATCAGCGGCGAGGCCGAGTTAACCTTCCCGAAAATTGTTAAAAAAGTTCTTAAAAAAAAGAAGGTTGACCGAATCATAAAAAGCGATCTGCCGCTGAATTTGGACGCTTTACCCTTTCCGGACCGGAAGCAAATAAAAATTGACGATTATTTTGAAGTGGAAAATCCGACCGCCACCATGATCACCTCCCGCGGTTGTCCCTATAACTGTTTATTTTGCAGCCGGGTAGCTATTTCCGACAAGGTTCGTTTTTTAAACCCAAAGCTGGTTGTGGATGAAATTGAATTGATTAAAGAGCAATACAAGCATAATTTTACTTTTTTGGATGACACCTTTACCCTTAGCCGAACTCACACCATGGCGCTGTGCCGTGAGATGATCAGACGAAAGGTGAATATCAACTGGTCCTGCAATACCCGCGCCAATCTGTTAGATACCCAGCTGGTTCGTTTGATGAAAAAAGCCGGCTGTAATCTCATTCTGATCGGAATTGAAAGCGGCAACGAAAATTTCCGCAACCAGGTGGTTGCTAAAAACATTCTCGATAAAGATATTTTCAAAGCTGTCCGAATCTGCCGACAGGCGGGAATCACCGTCGGCGGTTATTTTATGCTCGGCTTTCCCGGAGAATCCAAAAATATGCTTTGGGAAACCGCCAGTGCCCCAAAAAAATTTAATCTGGACATAATGTCTATCCACGCTACCACCATCTACCCCGGCTCACAATTATTCCAAACCGCTAACCGGGAAAGCGGTACAAACGCCCTTAAGTTATGGTATGAATATGCCAGGGGTAAGCGAAAACTTGAAGACCTGCCGCTGGTCTATATTCCCAAAGGTATCGAATTTTCCGAAATTGAAAAAGCCAGACGATTCGCTTATTTCAAGTTTTATTTTCGTCCTCAATTTATCCTTCGCCAAATTTGGCACGATTTGCGCTCTTTTAAAGATCTCAAAAGAGACATACTCCAGGGCTTGATGCTGCTTCGTTTCGGCAAAACTTCGAAAGACCTCAAATGACGCACTCTAAACTTACCCTGAACATTATCGCTAATTGCGCCCAGGGTCCGCTGTTGTCCGGCGGTGACAGAATTTTTATTGAACTGTCCCGTCGCTTGGCCAAAACAGGGGTTACTGTAAATGTCTATGTTTGGGAAGAAGGTTTGGCCATGTGCCGACGCAATCACCTCACCGGAGTCAATATAGTGATTTGGAAACTGGGGCCGCTGGCAAAACTGGGTATGCCCTTAACCTATATTTTACGCATCGTCAACGGATTGATTCAGGCGGCCAGGATAAAACCCCAAAACGGACAGTCTGTCGTATATTCCGCTTCCGATTTTTGGCCGGACAGTCTGCCCGCTTTTGTGATGCACCGCAAGTTAGCCTCTTCAAAATGGATAGCCGGATTTTATTTATTTGCCCCCAGCCCCTTCCGGGGTTTTCGCCAAAACAAAAATGTCCGGTTGCCCAGTTTGAGAGAGACAATATATTATCTTACCCAAATACCGATATTTTGGTTGATAAAAAGTTATGCCGCCAAAATCTGTGTTACTTCCGCTCCGGATACAAAGCCGTTTCTGAAAGCAGGTCGGCGAAAAGAAGACCTCCTGGCCGTCAGTGGCGGCGTTAATCTGGAGCCTGTAAAGAAATACTTGAAAAATCCCCGTCGAGAAAGTTTTATTTATGACGCTTGTTTTATGGGCCGTTTCCATCCCCAAAAGGGAGTTGTCGAGCTGATAAAAATATGGTCGCTGGTCTGCCGGCAAAAACCGTCCGCAAAACTGGCGCTTATTGGTGAAGGTCCGCTTAAAAGTAAAATAATTTCGGAAATAAAACGTTATCGGCTGTCTGATAACGTAAAACTGCTTGGTTATCTGGGGGACGGTGAGCAAAAATATCGCGTCTTTCGTCAGAGTCGGATCATTCTTCATCCGGCACTGTATGACAGCGGGGGTATGTCTGCCTGGGAGGGGATGGTTTGGGGCAGGCCTGGAATCGGATACGATCTCCCGGCGCTGAAAACCTACTATCCGCAGGGAATGCTTAAGGTGGAAAAGGCTAATCAGGCAAAATTTGCACAGGCCATTATTGCCCTGCTGGATAACCCTCGTTTGCAACGGACCCTGGCCCAAAAGGCTCAGCAATGGGCATTTGATGAATGGGACTGGGATAAAAAAGCGGTTAAGTTTTTAAGTTTTATAAATTCATAAACATATTTATTTCTTATGAAATGTCCTCTTTGTTCAAGCGCAAAAAATCAGCTTCTCTTTAAAGTCGGCGATACTCACGGCTCCTCAATTTTAACTGGGGACAAATTCAACCTCCTTTTCTGTAGAAACTGTCAGGCCGTATTTCCTGAAATTAGCCCCGATAAGAAATATTATCGCCGTTACTATCCGAAAGGCTACTACCGTCAACCGACAGGTATCGTTTACGGCAAACTGCTCACCCTTTACCGCTTGGTCAGTGCCAAATTAACAAGACACAACCTTCGCTCATTTCTTAATAAACCTAACCTTCGGGTTCTTGATTTCGGTTGCGGCCGAGGCCATTTTTTGGCCGACTTGCCCTCCAACTGCCAAAAATACGGGTTGGAAATCAACCCTGAAGCGGTCACGTATCTGAGGAAAAATCACCCGGAGATTACCGTATTTACCGCCGTTAATCAGATTCCGAACAGCAAATTGAAATTTGACCTGATAACTTTTTGGCATGTACTTGAACATTTGCCCCATCCCGGGCAGACATTAAGCCAGCTGGCAAAATTGCTTTCTCCCAAAGGGGGGATGATTATCGCCACTCCGAACGCGTCCGGCCTCGGTTTCCGTTTCGGCCGCCAATTTTGGTTTCACTTAGACACCCCCCGGCACTTGACTATTTTTAGTCCCGACAATCTCAACACGATTGCTTCTGTGAACGGATTGAGGGTCTGCCGCTATGCCAATTTTTTTTGGGAATATCCTTTTGACCTATTTCGCACCTTTTACAATCGGTATAAAATCGGCCTAAAGCTATTCGATGTGCCTTTGGCCGCATTTATGGTATGCGCCAATAGCTTTCTTAAAATTGTTCTATTGCCATTCCCGAAAAAAGCGGAAATAATAACCGTCTATTTGGCTAAAAAATGAAAGTAACCCTGCTTTTAATAAAATCAAAGAACAAACAAGTAAACAAAGATTATAACGGCGGCTTCGGCACCGGTTTTCATATCGGTTCCAGTCTTCCGGCTAAAATGCTTGAATTCGTCCGCGCCAGGGGGGAAAATCTGCCCTTTATCTCCTACGCTTATATTGCCGCAATTTTGAAGCAAAACGGCCATCAGGTTAGAGTGAGAGAAAACATTATCCCGCGTTCCGGCTTGGTGATCCTTAATCCCAGCCTGGTTGACTATCGCAAGGAAGTCAAATTTATGAAAAGGATAAAAAAAAGAAAAGAATTAAAACTGGGACTGGTCGGCCCCCTGGCTTCATCCATGCCCCAGTTGTTTACCGGTCTGGCTGACTTTATTATTTGCGGGGAGCCGGAAGAAGCGGTCGGTAAAATCAAAGATGGTCATTTACCCAAAGGTGTTGTTGTCAGCAAAACCATTACCGACTTGGACCGTCTTCCTTTTCCTGACTGGAGCTTTTTTAAAGTACAGGATTTTACCTATTATTACGTTTCCAAAAAGAGACCAATTCTGTTTATGCAGGCAAGTCGAAATTGTCCGTACCTCTGCAATTATTGCCCTTATAAAGTTATCGGCCGCTATCGGGCCAGAGATCCTATTAAAGTAGTTGACGAAATGGAGCACTTAATCAAAACCTACCAGGTCAAGTCAATCGTTTTTCGTGATCCGAATTTTTCTTTTGATAACCGCAGGGTGAAAAAAATTGCCCGCGAGATCATCCGTCGAAAATTAAATATCGAGTGGGTAATTGAAACCAGGCTCGATCACTTGAGTGAAGACCTTTTAAAGACCATGCACCGTGCCGGCCTAAGAGCCATAAAAGTTGGCATAGAATCTTTCAACGACAGGGTGTTGAAAAAATCCAAACGGCTTCCGATCAGGAAAAAGCAGCAGGAAGATATTATTCGTTACTGCGAATTATTGGGAATACGAGTAGTCGCCTTTTACATTATCGGTTTACCCGGAGACACCCGTCAGGGGATCCTGGATACTATCAGCTATTCAATTAAGCTGAACACCCATATCGCCAACTATACAATCTGTACCCCTATTCCCGGCACCGGCTTTTATAAAAAAATCGCCAAGCAAATTTACGACCATGATTTTAATCATTATGACAATTTCACCCCTGTATTCAGGCACGACCAGCTTTCCCATCAGGAAATAGCCGCTCTTCTTGAAAAAGCTTTCGTTAAATATTATTTTCGTTTAAATTATTTAACCTCTTTTGTAAAAAGGATGATCAGCCGATGATTTATCTCACTGGCGCCACCGGATTTATCGGCCTGCGTGTCGCCCAGTTGCTGCAGCAAAAAAAGCAGACGTTCATATGTCTACTTCGGCCGGAGTCACACACCGACCGGCTTGACCTGGCCGAAATAAAATATCTCAAGGGAGATTTCGGCGACGCCGGATGGCTGGCCGGCGTTTTCAAAAAAGGGGACATGCTTATTCATCTGGCGGGTGTTACCCACGCCAGCCGCCGCTCCGCCTACATCCAAGGCAATATCGGCTTAACCAAGTCTATCGTTGATGCCGGCCTCCAGGCCGGACTTAAAAAAATTATATTTTTAAGCACCGCCGTGGTTAATTCTTTAGGTGATTATGCCCGGACCAAGAAAGAAGCGGAAAATATTATTATCTCCGGCAACATTAACTACGTTATTATCCGGTCCGCGTTGGTGTACGGCCCGGGTGACCGAAAGAACTTAACCGCTCTGATCAAACTGGTCGGAAAAACACCTCTTGTGCCCGTCATCGGAAACGGAAAAAATCGCCTACAGCCCATTTACGTTAATGACTTGGCCGAAATCCTGGTTCAATCTATCGGTGCTGGACATAACCGGGAAATTGTTGGCGCCGCCGGCCCGGACTCGCTAACTTATGACAACCTGCTTATGATGATTGCCTCTCTGCTGGGCAAAAAAATCATTTTAGTTCACATTCCTCTTAAAATAGCTAAAATAATAATCAGAGTTTATTGTCTGCTCGTTAAAAACTCCCCCTATACCATTGAACAAGTGGATCGGGCGCAGGAAGATAAGCTGTCGCGGCTGACAAGACTGCACCGGAAATACAATCTGAAAATGACATCATTATCAACCGGATTGAAAGCATGTCTGTCGCCAAGCCGGTCTTAATTAAGCGAATATTAAACCCGCCCTTTCTATTTTTACTGGCCGGAATTATCGGCTTTTTTGTCATATTCCCCCACAGCCGAAACTTCGGAGATCATGCATCTTGGGGTAGGGTATACCAGCAAACCCTGATCAATTACATAAACGAATCGAATTATCCCGGAGATTTTTATGATTACTTCAAGGAAAAATATCGCTTTTTTCACCAGGAGAAACTTGGCTTGCCGGACGCATATGACACCTATGGCTTGGACACGAAAGTTAAAATTTATTCCGTACTGGGACCGGAATATTACGGCAACTTCATCATTTCCGGTTTTGGCCAACTGGCATTGCATTATCTGTCTTTTGGTGTTTTGGACGTCGAAACCTGCCTGGCCCTTCTCGGCTTAATTGCCTTCATCGTCAATTATGTTTATGCGTACAAGTTGGGGAAAATACTCATAAACTGGCGCTTCGGCCTGGTGCTGGCGGTTTTGGCAAGCGGAAATATTTACTTTAATCAGCTCGCCCGATCCATGCTCCTGCCGTTTATCACTTTCTACTCACCCCTAACTTTCATTTCTCTTTATTATCTGGTTCATTTTTATCACCGCCGGTCCAGAAAAGCTGCCTCTGCTATCGGGCTCGGCATTGCCCTTGCCCTCTGCTTTTTAAACGGCTATTCAAATACTAATGTCCTGCTTTTAGGCTTTATCATTTTTCTGCTTTTTCTGTTTATTCCCTACATTGCAATTTTCAAACCGAAGCATTATCACTTACGCCACCCCTCCGCATATTTAAGCGTATTTACGGTTACCTTATTTCTGGTTTTTAGTGTTACTGCTTTCTGGAGCATTCTTTTTGGCCAACACATATTTTACTATTTGGACTCGCTTTTACAGGACCGTGTTTGGGGCATGATCTTGGGAAGGCAGACAGCCACCGTAAGTGAACATATGAAACGGTTTACCTTCGGCCAGGTCCCGGGTTTTTTATACAACCTAACCAGGGCTTTGGTATACTCCTCCAAGGATCGGGGTTTAATTCACGAAGCCTCATTTCTAAACGACCTTCCCTTTTTTAATCCTCTGGAATTTATCTTTTTTATCATCGGGGCAGCTACTCTATTGATCAGATTTTCATTCAAACATCTTTTTAGCGTTCTAATTACCATTCTGCTTGTCTATTCCGCCGGCCGTTTCTTCACTAATCCCGGCAACCACATTATCTGTGCCCGCTATTCATATGATATTTATTTTTACTTCGTCTTGGCCAGCGCCTACGGTCTGTATTGGCTATTCGGCCGCTCGTCTAAACGGAAGCTCCTTTTGTGGGGGGTACTTGCATTTTGTTTAACTGTCAATATTGCCATATTTAACCATCTTTTTATATGGCGTTACGGTGAAACCATTAACCAAGGTTGGGGAGTTTATGATTTGCATAAACTTTACCAACAGGAAATGTCGCAGGGTAAAAATTTGATCGTATATCATTACCGGAATGGTATGTGGGGCTACATGTATCATATCGACCTGATTTCTCTGCTTGAAAATAAGACCGACTACGAAGTACTCGATAAATTTATCAGCCAAGGTCTTATTCAGGACAAGAATAAATTTGAAGATTATCTTAAAAAAAGCCCGTATCAGAAAATATATTTCATTATCCCTTCAGGCCATTACCGTGCCGGACGATCCGTGGTCGCCGCCCCGACCGAAACCTTCTCTTCGAAGTTAAGCAACGATGCCCCGTATTTTGCCGATTATCCACTATATAAAGTTATTAAAACAAGGCGAGGCATGGTCTCGTTTTGGGTATACAAATTTAGTAAAGAATAAAATGTCTAATATTAAAAACAACTACCCAATTCTGGTCGCCGCAGTTTTACTCGTGCTGATAATTTTGCCCTTCTACCAAGACGGCAGAATCATATCCGGTGGTGAAGGCAGTTATTTTATCGATTTTTTTACCCACTTAAAAAATTTCGGTCACACCTGGTATAACGCCGGTACCGGTATCTTTACCTTTTCCCTTAACTTCAGTTTTGTCCCTCATCTGTTGCTGGCGCAATTAATCACCGGTGACGAACAAGTCGTTAACTTTATAATGATTTATTGCATCTTTTTTTTGCCTCTACTGGCTGTTTACGCTATCGGCCGTGAATATCGTTTAAAGCCGCTTCTGGCGATGATAATAAGTGTTTTCTATGTTACCAATGTTTTTAGCGTCAACTTTTTTAAGTATATTAATCAATGGAACCTGCTGGCAGCCTACTTTTTACCTTCCAGTTTTTTAATCATTTTCCATTTTTTCGGCAAAAAATATAGCTTGTTTTTTTGGTTTGGAATAAACTCGCTTCTATTCGCTTTTACCAATGCCAATCCGCCCCTGATGGCCATATACCAAATTTCATTCCCTTTGCTAGTTCTTGTTTCCCAGCTATCACACCGGAAAAAATTCATCTTTTCTCTTTGGATTAAAAATTACTTAACCGTTATTATTTCCTTTGTCCTTTTTAATCTTTGGTGGCTGGGAAATTGGATTTACATATATGCCGACGCCACAAAAGCATATTCAAAAGAGTACGCCATCTCCTGGTTGAGAGGAGACTATCATTTTGTTCCGGAGCTTTGGCGCGTTTTAAACCTCAAACAGCTACTGCCCAACACCGCCCTTTCGCAATATGACGTTCTTACCGTTTACTACGAGCAGCCCATTATGGGGATAATTACTCTCATCCCGTTCCTGGTTATCGTTTTATATTTTCTTAAAACCAAAAAGCCGCCGCTGGTTTCCATCTCTTTGCTGGCGACAATATTGATATCTGCCTTTTTTGCCAAGGGAACTCACGGATTTGGCGGAAAATTTTACGAGTTTTTGGTTATGAATATGCCTTTTTTCAGTATCTTTAAATCGGCCGGAGAAAAATGGGGGGTCCTGCTGATTCTCACCATCACTCTTCTTTTTATCACCGTCTTTCGTTACTCGCGATCAGATTGGTTTAAAAAACTGACTCTTTTATTGCTGCTATTCTACCTCTATTTTTCGGTTCAGCCATTTGTCAAAGGCCAATTTATTCCCGACTACAAATTCAACGATGAAATTACCGGATCACGTCTGTTTACGGACAAAAGCGAATACCGCCAACTCCGCCAGCAGCTGAATCAAGACCCGCTACTTTACCGCGTACTCGCCCTACCGGGAAGCGTTAATTATCAGGTTGCTCTTACACTCGGGAACGGCAAGTACTATACCGGCAACGACCCGATTCTGAATAACACCAATAAGGCATTTATTGCCCCATACAACGGCTCTTTTATTAATCGATATTCCGTTCTGTTTGAGTCTATTTCCTCGCCAAATTATTTTGATGTTCTTAAACTGTTTAACGTTAAAAAAGTTATCATTAATAAAGATTATTACCCCTGGTTTGGTTATCAGGAAAAAGAAACGGTCTTTGAACTTGAGACAATATTTGGACAGCGTTTTTCCGGCCAAAGCAATGATGTCTTTGACATCTTTGACCTGGAAAAATCATATTTGCCGCGGATTTACTCTCCCGACCGTTTGATCGAAAGTTTAAATACCGATCAAAACGATTTGGTTGACCTGGCTGATCTCGGCAGCCTGGAAGGACGTCCGATTGCCCTGCTCCAATCAAAAGAAAAAGAGACCTTGGACCTGGAAAAAAGTTATGCCCGAATGGCCTCCCAAAATTTGCTTGTCGCCAAGGTGCAAAGCGCCGTGGACGAAGCGAAATTACGGATGGGCGTGACCGGTTACAATCCGGCCGGGGTGTTATTCCCTTATGCTCGCTGGAAACCCGGAACCATACTTTATCCTTACGTTCAGAAAAAAGAAACAAAAACCAAAACAGTTTATCAAAATGACCCCGAAGCCATGTTGGAACAACATCTTTTTTTTGCCGCCAAGAGAATATACGAACTACAGCGATGGGAAAATACTCTAACTGATTACTGGTACAACTCGGTAATTAATCAATATCAATCCGAGATGAACCAGGCGATAGACATATTGGAACTTTTCAATGAAAAAGGGGTTGATAGTTTCTGGTACTTGGCAAAAATCGAAGTTGCCTTTGAGGCTCAATCTAAACGTTTGCATGATCTGCTGAAAGGTAACCATCCTTCGGACGGGGAAAACATTCCCCGCTTGAAATTTGCCCAGGAAGTGCTTGATAAAATAGATTTTCGCCTGAAAAAGCTGATTAAAGAAAAATATTCTCTCACTAAATATCAGTTTGATCTTGAACAAGCCGGAGATTGGGAATTTCTCGTCAGCTGCGACAAAATATCGCCGCTTTGGAAAATAAAAACATTGTCCGAAAGCCAAACACAGCTTACTCTGCAAACAACCCAGACTCGATGTGACAGGGGCTGGTGGTCTTATGGATCGGTTGCACTTCCGGCGGAAAAACATCTTTTCTATTTTGAACACCCCCCGTTCGAAAACATTATTACTGGCACCTGGCAACAGACTACTCAACCGTTTATATTGGGCAAAACACGTGTCCCCAGCAAGGAAGAGTACCAACTTTTATATCAAGACCTGCTCCTTAAACCGGAATCCAGCTACCGATTCTCCATCCGTTTTAAAGGGGGCGGCAAGTCAAAAGTCAGGTTTTTGTTCGTTGAGGGCAAAGATGAAGTATTCCAAATTGATTATGCGGACCAGGATAGTACTGAGCCAAAATTCGCCGTTCTGCTTAACAGCAACATCGAAACTAGAAGCGAATGGGACAGTTTTGCTGCCGTATTCCACACTAATCCGGGCCAAATACCGGTTCGTTTAATTATGTCCTTGGAGGAAACGGGAGCCCCAATTGAAATTGACCAATTATCCCTGGAAGAAGTTGTGGAACCTAAAATAGTTTTACGCCAATTACACCAAGATAAGAATTTATTTTCACCGCAAATCAGCTTCAGCCAGCTCAACCCGGGAAAATATTTGCTTGATGTTAAAAATGTCGACCGGCCTTATTTCCTGGTCTTGAATGATAGCTATCATCGCGGCTGGCAAGTTTACCAAAGCCGCCGCCCGCTCGATATATCAAAAGAAAATGTGCTGCAAACGTATTTTGACGGCCAGGTTTCAGAAATCAAACATTCCCGCAATTTGATTGACCCACAATTTTGGGAAACATGGCTGCACCCGTCCATCGCCCGGGAAAATCACCTGGTTGCCAATATATATGCCAACGCCTGGTATATAAAACCGGAAGACGTTGGCAATCTTCGGGACTATCAGCTGATTGTCGAATACTGGCCTCAAAAACTGTTTTACATAGGAGTATTTATCTCTCTTGCGACCGGCCTAATCTCGTTTATGCAAATCATTAGAAAAAAGAATAAAAATGACTAAAGTAAAAACAAAAAAACAAGACGAACAAGGGTGGGGTTACAGGATTAAAATAATTTGTATCGGCCTATTTATTATTTACTGGATTGTTGATCAGCTATACGTGTTTTTGATTTACGACTACCTAATGGCTCTTGCCGGGATCTATTGGCTGGGAGTAAGCAGATCGGCCCGCGTCAGCCCTAAGCTTACCTTTTTACTGGCTTTTTTATCCTATTTATACGCTTCATTTAACCAGTTTTACGGCAATTACGTGTCAACCGAAAAAGCCGCCTCCTGGTTTTGGCTGTTGCTCTGCTTGGGTTTAGCCCAGTTACTCATTGACCGACACCATGAACCGTTTACAACATAAGCTATTTTGGTTAATATTTGCGGCGATCACCTTTTTTGCTTTCCGTCAATGGTTTTTATGGTCGGAAATATCCTTCGGCGACGCCCCTTTCTATTCACCGGAAAAATTGACCGGATTTAATTGGCTGCCTTATCTTTGGGATGGGTCTGATCTGGGCTTTTTTAGACCGATTCAAAATTATTTCCCCTACATGAACCTGCCTCTCAAAGTTTTTTCCGTCTTAAAAATTCCCTGGTTGCTGGCTGAAAGACTGGCCTGGTATTGGCCCTTCCTCTTGATAACGGTATATTCCTCCTGGCATCTGGCCGGCACCCTCCGTCTAAAAAGTCCGTTTCGTATCTTATCCCCGATTATTTACTTATTGAACAGTTATATTCTGATGATTGTCGGTGGCGGCCAGGTTTCTATTGCTCTGGCGTACGCCCTTTTTCCGCTAACTTTATCCGTTTGGATAAATTGTTTTCGGTCCAGCCAAAGGCATAACCGCCTTAAAGCCGGATTAGTTTTCTCCGCCCAGGTAATGATCGAACCGCGGCTGGCCGTTTTATCATTTTTTGTTTCAATTTTGTACTTTTTTGTTTTTTACGGATTTAATTACAAAAAATGGTTCCAGGTTAACACCAGCATACTTGCTTCCGCCGCCGCGGTTAATTTATTTTGGATTTTCCCGACTTTGCTGATTCAAAAACAGCCCTTTTATACCAACCAGCTAACCGGCGATTGGGCCAGCTTTTTAAGTTTTGCGAAATTATCCGACACTATCAGCCTGCTTCACCCCAACTGGCCTGAAAACGTATTCGGTAAAACCTACTTTATGAGAACCGAATTTCTCTTTATCCCCATTCTTGCTTATTTGCCGTTATTGTTTACCCGGGTCGATAAGCGAATGCAGCAGCGCCTGCTTGTTTTTACCCTTGTCTCCCTCGTCGGTATTTTTTTGGCAAAGGGCACCAACCCCCCCTTCGGCCAGCTTTATGGCCTGGCTTACGAATACATACCGGGGTTTAAAGCTTACCGTGACCCCGTTAAGTTTTACTTTCTTTCCTGCCTGGGTTATTCATTTCTAATCCCGTTCGCCCTATCCGAAATTTACCGGAAGCATCATTCTGCAAAGTATCTGCTCATTTTTATCGTTGTGTATTTAATCTGGCTGGTCCGGCCGGCTTATCTCGGTCAGCTTAACGGAACTTTTGTAAGTCAGGACACCTCCCAATACTCTCAGTTAGGCAATTTTCTGAGTCCCCAAACTGATTTTTTTAGAACACTTTGGATTCCCCAGAAGCATCACTTCAGTTTCGACACCCCCAATCATCCCGCGATAGGACTGGATCTGCTGGGGGATATTTCCGAAATTACTGCCCCATCGGGTCAGTCAAAACTGCAGAATTTGGCGGTGAAATACGTGATCGTCCCCTCGGATCCCAACGGCGAGATATTTCAGAAAGACCGGCAATACGACCCCCAACAGCGCCTGGAGCTGGTGTCATTCCTGGATACGCTTCCCTGGCTGACAAAAGTTAATTTTGACGGCAAAATCACCATCTACCAAACGGCGGCGCAAAAAGATCTTTTCTCTGTTCCGGGAAAGTCATCCACACGCCTGACCTGGAAGAGGCTGAATCCGACTAAATACGAGTTGAAAATATTCGGCGCAACACCACCTGCGACTCTCGTATTTGCTGAAAAATTTGACGATCTCTGGCAAGCCAGTTCAGGCCAATCAGTCTTCAAGCCGGTTGATTACGAAGGCCTAAACAGCTTTGTTCTGGAAGATACCGGCGATTTTCTGCTTACCGTCGAGTATCCGCCTCAAAAGTATCTCCATTGGGGACTGTTGGTATCTGCCCTCTCCTTAATTGTTATCGTCGGTTTGCTGGTTTATCCGGTAAAGCCTGGCAAAATTCACCCTCGCCGCTAGGCCGATCCGGCCCTGTCTCTCCATATTAGCTACGGCAACACCGAAATTTTCGTTGCTCTCCAGAAGTTGGGTCAGCCATTGGTTGGGATGAAGGTCAACCAGCAGGTATTCTGGTTTACCGGCATAATCCAGCCACCAACAGCTTTTCTGGCCGCAGGGGCTTCCCGTCTCAAAATCCTTTATTCTGGGCCAAAGCAGATAGATCTCTCTCCGGTGGCTCAAGTGGGGAACCAGGCTTTGCTGCGTCGCCAAACTCACCCCCTTTGGTATCTGCTTAAAAATCTCCCGGTTGTCTCTCATCCATGCTTCTTCCTGACGGTAAATCGGTTTTGCCAGTTTGTTAAGGGGAAAATGGAAGCGGTACTGTACCCCCAAAGCAAATAAAACCATTGCCGCCCCAACCCATTCAGTTTTAATCCGCCTGTTTTTTCCGAATTCAAGCACTTCAATCACACCCAAAACCAGAAAGACGGCCAATATCGCCCGGTGGTGTTGGAATGGGGTCCACATCCGGGAAAATTCCGGCCCTGAGGCGAAATATTGAGCCAAATCAAGCATTGTTGCCAGCATTGCCCCCGGTGAAAAAATCGGCAAAAAGGAAAACCAGGATAGCGAATACAGCCAAACCTGCTGTTTTTCCGGGCTGTTGAACATCGCCGTCAGATTATTGCTTATGGAAAAACTTATTTCCGGCTGGTATTGGAACCCGGCCGGAGAAAGTTGAGCGATCAGCCTGGCCGCCGCTAAACTGTAAAAAATTCCGATCAGGACAAATAACATTCCTGTCTTCCGGAACGGTTTTCTGAAAACATATACCAGTCCCAATCCGGCCAGCGCTATTCCCATGTTTTCCTGCGTCAGAAGCAGCAGCGCCGTTATAACAATAGCCGTTTTGTTCCTGCCCGACTCCAGAAAATAAGCCAGCCAGGCCAGCAATCCGACCCCGATTATCACCGCGTGAAATTCAAAAAAAACGGCTTGCTGAATTCCGTAAAAAAAACTGTAGACAAAAGTCACCCCCAGCCCGACTGCTGCTGACAGTCGCCGTAATAAACATAGTTTATAAATGGCTATACTCGAAAAGGCGAGCCAAACCGCCTGGAAAATGAGAAGCGCTCTTACGTCGTCCCATAACCAGAAAAGCGGGGCCAGAAGGGGAGTGGTCAAGTTTAAATGGTCACCCAAAATAAAACGCTCCTTAATTGTGTTGTACGGATATAACAGTTGGGAATATTGCCAAATTTCCTGGTCATAAACCCCCAGGTCAAAAGCTCCTGACTGAAAGTGGTTATGCCGGATTATCGACAGCCAAGAGTAAAGACATGACAAGAGCACCAGCCAAGCAGTAAGCAGCCGGAAAGCGTATCTGTTTAATAATTGGACCACTTTCTATATAATAATTGAAACAGACAATGAAAGTACAAGATTTATTCTTTTTTACCGTCTTTTTAGTAGTTGCATGGCGGCGCAACGGCCGCCTGGCAGCCGCGGTCGGTCTGGCCTGTTTACTGCTGGCTATCCCTCTCTTTTCCTTTTGGATTTTTTTCACCGCCGAAAGATTAACCTGGTATGCGGCCGCCTTTTTTTTATTGTCAGTAATTTTCGCTTATTATGAAAATCGCCGTTGACGTTTCCCAGCTGGTTTACCAAGGCACCGGTATCGCCACTTATACAAGCCGCCTGATTGATAATCTGCTCAAAATTGATAGCCGCAATGACTTCGTTCTGTTCGGTTCCAGTTTAAGGCAAAGGCAAATCCTGTCCAACTTTATTTCCGGCTGGCAGCAACATCACCATGTTATTGCCAAATTGTACCCTTTCCCCCCGCTTTTTCTGGAAACTCTCTGGAATCGGCTCCACGTACTCCCGATCGACAGGTTGATCGGCAAGGTGGACGTATTTCATTCCTCCGACTGGTTGCAGCCGCCGACGTCGGCCGCAAAAGTCACCACCGTCCATGACTTGATTGTTTATCGCTTTCCGGAAAGTTTTTCCAGCCGCGGCGGACACGACATTGTCGCCAACCAAAAAAACCGTCTCCGCTGGGTAAAAAAGGAATGTGCTCTGATCATGGCCGACTCAAAAGCCACCCGCCAGGATCTGATTGATTATTTGGGGGTCGAGCCGCGCCGAATAAAAGTGATTTATTTGGCCGCCGCCGATATCTTTAAACCGCAAAACCAAGCCGCCATAAATAAAGTTAAGGCCAAATACCGCCTTGACGGCGACTACCTGTTTTGTTTGGGCGCCCAAGAACCGCGTAAAAATTTCAATGGTGCCGTTGAAGCTTTTCGTCTGCTTGGGAAAACAGCCGCCTCCTGTCAATTGGTTATTGCGGGCAAATTTGCCTGGGGCGATAGCCAAATATCAAATTTCAAATATCAAAAATCAAAAATCAAGACGCTTGGCCTTGTGCCGCAGGAAGATCTACCGGCTCTCTATTCGGGTGCCTCCTGTTTTGTTTACCCCTCGTTTTACGAGGGTTTTGGCTTGCCGGTCTTGGAAGCCATGAGTTGTGCCTGTCCGGTTGTTACCACCAACCGGGGTAGTTTACCCGAAATCACCGCTGACAGCGCCCAGATGGTAGATCCGGATTCCCCCGAAGACATCGCCGCGGGAATTAAGCGCATCTTAAAACTATCCCCATCACAACGCCGCCAAGTAGTGGTAAACTGCGTCAAACAGGCCGGCCGTTTCAATTGGAGCGAAACTGCTCGACAGGTATTATCGGTTTATCGGGAGGTGGCAGAATGAAAATCGGGCTGGTCGGTTACGAGGCTAATGTTGCCCATCGTGTCGGTTCCAATCAGTACGCCTATGAGTTGCTAAAAGCAATCCACAAGCAAGACAACGTCAACGACTTTTTTGTCTTTCTGCCTACCCAGCCTCTTCCCGACATGCCCAAACCGAAGGCCAACTGGCGCTATCTCGTAGTCGAACCCCGTCGTTTATGGAATATCTTCGGCCTGCCCCGCGCCTTGTATCGTCAGCGTCATCAACTGGATTTGGTCTTTAATCCCGGCCACTACAGCCCTCTATTTTGCCCCTGCCCCCTGGTTGTTTCCATCATGGACCTTGGCTATCTGCGTTTCCCGGATCAGTTCACTTGGCCTATCTTTCTGAAACTGAAGTTCTGGACCAGTTTTTCGCTCAAAAAAGCCTCCCATATCTTTGCCATTTCCGAATCAACCAAGCAAGATATTATTTTCCGATACGGAGTCGTCAATTCGAAAATATCCGTCACTTACCCCGGACACCAACAAAATTCTAATAATCAAATATCAAATATCCAAAAAATAAAAAATAAATACAAAATCAGCGGCGACTATCTCTTATTTCTAAGCACTCTCAAACCGAACAAGAACATCGAAGGCCTGCTGGAGGCTTTTAAAATTGTCTTGAAATCAAATCCCGGCCTGTCATTGGTGATCGCAGGTCGAAAAGGCTGGTTGTTTGAAAACATCTTTGCGAAAGTCAGACAGCTGAACCTGGAAAACAAAATCATTTTTACCGGCTTTGTTGATGAGATCGATAAGCCCGCCCTGATGAACCACGCCGCCGTTTTTGTATTGCCTTCTTTTTGGGAGGGTTTTGGCGTTCCGGTTGTAGAAGCGATGGCTTACGGTACGCCGGTAGTGGTTTCCAATGCCGGTAGTCTGCCGGAGATAGTCGGGCGGGCGGGTATCATTGTTGATCCGCACCGGCCTGCCGACATCGCCGCCGGGATCGTCAAGGCGCTTAAAAACAAGCAAAAATTGGCAAAGTTGTGTAAAATACAGGCAAGTAAATTCAGTTGGGAAAAATGCGCCAGGGAGACTTTGGCGGTTTTTCACCGACTGGCCAGAACTTAACAAATGTTTTACGCAAACAATCTTAAATTGACCGGTAATGGTCTTGTTTTCAGCGACAAGAACGGGCGTCGTTTAACCACTTCACAAGCGGTCAGCAAAGCCGTCAGGCGCGTTTACAGTTGGGGACAGGACTTCAAGCTTTTCTGGGTCAACCTGATTGGCGGTTGTCCTTTTTGGACGGTCAGAAAACTTATTTACCGTCTGGCCGGCGTTGGAATCGGCCGGGGCGCCAAGATCCACGTTTTCTGCCGCTTTTTTGAGCCCGGCAACATTGTACTTGGCCAGGATAGTATTGTCGGTGAATTTGCCTTTCTGGACGGCCGCGCTCCGTTGTCCATCGGCAACCACACCGATATTGCCTCGCAGGTCCTGATTTATAATTCCGAGCACGATATAAACAATCCCGGATTTGTCGCCGTTGATCAGCCGGTTAAAATCGGCGATTACGTTTTTATCGGCCCGAGGGCGATAATTCTCCCCGGAGTCAGTATCGGCAACGGTGCTGTCGTTGCCGCCGGAGCTGTCGTTACCAAAAATGTACCTGAAGGAAAAATCTTTGCCGGAGTCCCGGCCCGGGAGATAGGGGAGAGAAAACTGAAAGACTTTGCCTACCGGCTCGGCAGAACCCGTCTCTTCCAATGACCGATCTTTCCATTATCATCGTCAATTACAATACCGGCAAGCTCCTTTCTGATTGCCTGGCCTCAATTTTCCGTTTTACCCACAAAGTCAGTTTTGAGGTTATCGTTATAGACAACGGTTCCACCGACGACACCCTTCGCCAACTAAAACCTTTTCGGAAGCGACTTAAATTAATCCGCAACAAAACGAACCTTGGCTTTGCCAAAGCCAACAACCAGGGGATCCGCCTTGCCCAATCCGCCCATCTGCTTCTTCTCAACAGTGATACAAAAATTACCGATGACGCCATCGGCACCCTTTATGAACAGGCTGTCAGTCGCCAAAGTGCTATCGCCGGCCCCAGGCTGCTTAATGCCGACGGCAGTCCTCAGTCCTCAACTGCCCCCTTTTACTCGTTGCCCGTGACCGCCTTTTCTCTGTTTGGCGGTGACCGCTTTTTACGCCGTTCGCCGGCAAGGCAGGCGAAGGTGGACTGGCTCTCCGGAGCGTGTTTTTTGATCGATCGCCGTCTCATCGACAAAATCGGACTCCTCGACGAAAACTTTTTTATGTATATCGAGGAAATGGAATTTTGTTATCGGGCTAAAAAAGCCGGCTTCGCAACTTGGTATTTTCCCGAAGCCGCGGTTCTCCATCTCGTTCGCGGCAGTTCACCGGAAGGAAAACAAAAAATTATCCTTTGGATCTATCAGGGTTTGCTCTATTTTTATCAAAAACACTTTGCCGCCCCCAGGCTGATTATGCTAAAATCTCTCTTACGAGCAAAAGCGGCTCTTGCTTGGTTTTTTGGCTACCTTGCCGGCAACGATTATCTGATAAAAACCTATGGGAAAGCTTTTTGGCTGGTTGGACAAACACGCCGTTGAAGCCGGAGTCATTTTACTGCTTCTGCTGATACCCCTGTACCCTAAATTTCCACTTCTTGATATACCCCATACCTGGGTCTATATTCGCTTCGAAGATCTGGTTATCGCCGTCGTTGCTTTAATCTGGCTGATCAGGCTGGTTCGGCGGCGGCAGGCGGCAATTTATCCTCTGACCAAACTAGTTGTTGTTTACTGGCTGGCCGGCGCCGCTTCTCTCTTTTTCTGCCTGATTTTTCTGAAAAGCCACTTGGCTAATTTTTTTCCGAACGTAGCCATATTCCATTATCTACGCCGGATTGAATATTTGCTGGTTTTCTTTATTGCCGCCTCCGCCGCCGCTGACCTTCGCGCTGTGCGCAAGTTCGTTACCGCCGCCGCAGTTGCCCTCTTTTTTGTCTGCCTTTATGGTTTTGGTCAGAAATTTCTCGGTTTCCCTGCTTTTTTAACCATGAACGAGGAGTTTGCCAAAGGCCAGCCGCTATATCTATCCGCCACTTCAAGGCTTACCTCCACTTTTGCCGGCCACTACGATCTGGCCGCCTATCTGGTGATGATGATCGGCATCTTTGCCAGCTTATTTTTTGCCGCCAAACGCAAACTTGATCGGTTTCTGCTGTTGATCCTTTTAAGTCTTAGCTATATTTTGCTACTTTTTACCGCGTCCCGGGTTTCTCTTGCTGTTTATGTTCTGGTGATCAGTTTGGTCTTGTGGCTGCACCGGCAAAAAAAACTGATTATTCCGGTTATCCTTATCAGTCTGCTGGTGATGAATTTTGTCAGCGGCGCCGCCCAGCGCTTTGCCAAGACCTTCCGTGTGCAACGGGTTGTTTATGATGCCCAAACAGGCAAGGCCATCGGTACGGTCGAAACTTTGCCCACAGGCGGAGAGGAAATTAAAACCGATCTGGACGAGGACCTGCCTCTGGGATCGGGTTTTATCGATCTCACCGGTCTGGATACGGTTACACCTGAAGCAACTCAAGTTGCTGTCATAAAAAAATCAGGTCCTTCCCTTTCCTCACTGAAAACCGCTACCATGTCTTCCGAAATTGCCACCATCTCCGGCGAATTTCTTATTAAGAGAGCGCTGGTTTACGACATTTCCTTTACCACCCGCTTCCAGGGGACCTGGCGGCGGGCCTGGCGGGCATTTGAAACAAGCCCCTTGCTGGGAACCGGTTATTCTTCAATCGGCCTTGCCAGCGACAATAGTTACCTGCGTGCCTTGGGAGAAACAGGCCTGGCCGGGTTTTTCGCCTTTCTGTCCCTCTTGGGCGGTATCTTTTTACTGGTTAGACAGGGACTTTCCGTTAAAAATGATTTTGCCAGAAGCTTGGTTATCGGTATCGGCGCCGGAGCCTTAGGCATAGGCTTAAACGCGCTTCTGATTGATGTCTTTGAGGCTTCCAAAGTTGCCTATACTTTCTGGATTTTTATCGGTCTGCTGGCGGCATTGGTACACCACCAATTACCCGACCGCCAGCCGCTTTTTCGTGAAGCTATTGAGGTGGTCAAATCTGCCTTTGTCCCGCCTCTTGTACTGGTCATTGTCGGCCTGATCCTTTTTTTACCGGATATCGGCAACTATTTTGTTGGTGACGACTTTACCTGGCTGCGCTGGGCAGAAACCGGCAGCGGCAAGAGTCTGTTAAATTATTTTGTCTCCGCTGATGGTTTTTTCTTCCGACCTCTTGCTAAAATTCTATTCACTGTCGCCTATCCGCTGCTTCAACTGCGCCCGCCCGGATACCACCTTATCAGCCTGGCCCTGCACCTGGCCACCACCGTTAGTCTTTATTTTCTGGCCTGCATCGTCACCGGTAAGAAGCAGGCTTCACTGCTGGCTTCCTTTCTGTTTCTGATCCATCCGGTTAATTCCGTTTCGGCTCTCTGGATTTCTTCAATCTCTTCCCTGCTGGCCAGTTTCTTTTATACCGGTACCGTTTTAGCTTATCTTTTATGGCACAAATCGGCTGCCTGGCGCCGCCCCGTTTTGTTATTGGCCGTATTTGCCGCTTACCTGCTGGCTTTATCCTCGCATGAACTGGCCGTTACCCTTCCTTTGATGCTGCTTTCACTCGATTTTGTCTTCAAACGCCACTCCAAATTATTTCTTCATCTGCCTCTCTGGCTCATACTTGCCGCTTATTTTTATTTGCGCAACCTTATCGCCCAAGCCCATTGGCTTTCCGGCGACTACAACTACAACCTGGCTCATCTGCCTTTCAACCTGCCTGGAAATTTTCTCGGTTATCTGGGCCAGTTATCGATCGGTTTTGCGTCGGATAACGCCTATAACACCGCCCGTTCCTATCTGCGTTTACACCAATCCGCCGCCGTCGTGGTCATGGTAGTCCTTCTGCCCCTGTTTATGCTGGCCGTCCGTTATCTGTCCGCCAGAGCCTGGTATAAGAATACTCGTCCGCAAATTCTTTTCGCCATACTTTGGATGATCATCACCTTACTGCCGTTTTTAGGACTCGGCAACATCGCTTCCCGCTACGTTTACCTGGCCGGTTTCGGATTTTTACTGCTTTTTTCTCTGGCTGTATTTGCCCTGAAAAGGTATCTAGGCGCGGCGGTAGTCGGACTGCTAATCTGTCTGACGACCGTTTTTTTACTTCTCCAAACCAGCACCGTTAAAAAGCAGTGGTTTCAGGCAGGTG
>Ga0265297_10004825_pt1 | contig 21424 bp, 12 predicted proteins | sample Munlanlwell13791_FD_192502 | JGI IMG/M metagenome (GOLD analysis project Ga0265297, IMG submission 192502) | Leachate microbial communities from a municipal landfill in Southern Ontario, Canada - Leachate well 137-91 | ecosystem: Engineered > Solid waste > Landfill > Unclassified | place...
ATGGAAGCTACTGCGCAGTCTATTGCGGCATCGTACTGTATGGGTCCTTCGATCAGGAGCTCTTTTTGCATTTTTTTGGCAATGAGGGTTGCTATTTTGACTTTTTCGACATCTTCTCCGCTTCCGCTTTCCCCTGTGGAATAGCTAAGCATGGCAACACGGGGTTCAATACCGAAGGATTTGGCCGTTTGAGCTGACGAGATGGCGATTTGAGCCAGTTCATTTTCATTGGGATTTTGATTGACGGCACAATCGCCGTATACCAGTACTTTGGTATCCAGACACATAAAAAAGACACTGGAAACGATCGAGATACCGGGCTTGGTTTTGATAATCTGTAACGCAGGGCGAATGGTATCGGCAGTTGTATGCGTTGCACCGCTTACCATCCCATCCGCAAACCCTTGATGAACGAGCATCGTTCCGAAATAGGCCGTGTGCGCCATAGCATCTTGTGCGGCATGCATCTGGAGCCCTTTGTGAAGCCGCATTTGATAAAACGCATCGGCAAAAATTTCTCGAAGAGGGGATATATCGGGGTCTATGACAGTCGCTTTGGCAATATCAAGCCCCAAAATACCGGCATGATGAAAAATTTCTTCTTCTTTTCCCAGGAGGATAATATGGGCGATCCCTCTGTTCAGTATGATTTCAGCCGCACGTAAAATCCGTTCATCTCCGCTTTCAGGCAAAACGATCGTTTTTTTATGGCTTCTGGCCTTTTCGAAAAGATTGTATTCAAACATAACAGGGGTCATGATGTGTTCTGTTGGGACATCAAGCTTGGATAAGAGTTTGGCACCATCGATATTATCGAAAAACAGTCCCATACCCAGAGCAATTTTCCGCTCAGAAGAGGAGAAAATTTTTGCTTTGATTTCATTGATTTTTGTGGCTGCACCATAGGTGTCAAAAACAGTCGTCAGTATCGGCAAAGCCAGGGAATCGAGCCCAAGGAGAAGTCTATTGATGGACTCTGACAGGGGAAGATTGCCGGTAAGTACCATTCCTGCAACATTGGGAATGTTTTTTGAATAGAGTGCTAAGACGGTCGAAGTGATAATGTCGCAGCGATCGGAAGGGACAATAATCAGTGCTTTTTCACGTACTCTTTCAAGATAATGTTCGCTTGACATGGCAGCAACCAGTTTTGTGCTGATAAGCCTGTTTAAATCTTTCTCTTTGCCAAAAAGAATCTCACAATCCAGATGCTCCTTGACCTCTTTGATCGTGATGCAGTCGAGTTCTTCTACCTCAGGGGTGAAATAGATGTCAGTATTGGGTTCTATTTGCGTTTTGAGCAGATCAATATCCTCTTTGGAAACACGATTGGCAATCATCATAAATTCCCGAACACCTTGGTGTTTTATCGCCTCTGATTCGATTTTGATCTCATTTAAAATTGCCTCTTTGGTTTTGCTTTTGGCGTTAATAATAGAGATAAAATCGGTGTCAAGATTTTTGGCAAGTTCCAGATTGATATCAAATCCGATACTCTGGGACAGTTCGGATTTTGCCATCCCTTCGATAAGGACAAAGTTGTTTTTTTCTTGGAGCTTTTTAAGCTTATTGATAATCTTGCCAAGCGCTTCATTGAGGTTGCCGTCAACCATATACAATTCCAGTTCATGCTTGGTGATCCCGTAACTCTCTTTGTGATCCTGCTCAAGATTAAAATATTCCAGCATAAACCGTATATCCGAATTTTCTTCCGCTTTTCCATCAATAATCGGTCTAAAAAAACCTACTTTGTCAATTTTGGATTTGAGCAGCTGCATCAATCCCATCGTGATAAGAATACTTCCAGAATTGCTTTGGTTGGAGGATACGAATAAGGCAGTGGTGTTCATGCAGCCTCTTTTGAACATATTTTAAGCATATTGTAGCGATTTTAAAATTTCTTATTGTAATATAGTTGTAATACAATAACTCTTTAACGAGAAAATTTAGCTGGTTAGGGATACAATTAATTCATAATTAAAGGAGACAAATGAAAGCTGTTGTCATGGCAGGAGGATTCGGAACGCGAATTCAGCCTCTCACTAATTCTATCCCTAAGCCTATGTTGCCTATCATGAACCGACCAATGATGGAGCATACGATTGTGAGCCTCAAAAATCTGGGAATTACTGAGTTTATTATCCTTCTTTATTTCAAACCCGATGTCATCAAAGATTATTTTAAAGACGGCAGTGCATGGGGGATTCATATCACATACGTGGTTCCCGATGATGATTATGGGACTGCCGGTGCGGTGAAAAAAGCGCAAGAGATTATCGGGGATGAAAACTTTATTATTATCAGCGGCGATTTGGTGACCGACTTTGATTTTCAACAAATTTTTGATTACCATAAAGCCAAAAAATCCAAACTAACCATCACTCTCACATCGGTTGAGAATCCTCTCGAATTTGGGGTTGTCATCGCCAATGAAGAGGGCAAGATTCAAAAGTTTCTCGAAAAACCAAGCTGGGGAGAGGTGTTTAGTGACACCATCAATACCGGTATCTATATTATCGAGCCTGAAATTCTTGATTATATTCCTAAAAATGAGAATTTTGATTTTGCGAAAGATCTTTTTCCTCTGTTGATGCGACAGGGGATTGATCTTATGGCCGGACACGCTCAGGGGTATTGGCGTGATGTGGGAAATCCAGAGAGTTACCGTGACGTGTATGAAGACATCCTCGCGGGCAAAATCAAATTTGAAATCGGGGGAGAAGCCATCAAATATCCAGATGGAGTACTGATTTGTGAAGAGAAGAACACTCTGGATGAGAGTGTCGACGTCATCGGAATCGTTGTGATTGGTAAAAACGTGACGGTGAAGAGGGGATCGAAACTGAGCAATGTCGTTTTGGGTGACAATGTAACCATCGGCAGCTCATCGAAAATTTCCAACACGGTTGTTTGGAATAATGTTGAGATCGGTAAAAATGCCAAGTTGGACGGATGTGTTATATGCTGTAATAATCATATTGGCAAAAACGTCACTGCCAAGTCAGGATTGATTTTAGCCGAAGGGTGCGAAATCGGGGAACTCGTTACCATCGAAAAAGATGTCACGATCTGGCCTTATAAAGTTATCGAAGACGCTGCCATCGTCAGCCGAAGTGTTATTTTGGGAAGTAAATATAGAAATTCAATCTTTGAAGACGGGATGGTAATCGGAAAATCGAATGTTGAACTCTCGTGTGAGATGGCGACAAAACTTGCCGAAGCATTCGGTGCACAATTGCCTGTGGGGTCGACGGTACTGGTATCACGTCACTACGATAAAGGCTCCCGCATGCTTAAGCGGGCATTTTTGGGTGGTCTCCTCTCTGCGGGAGTGGATGTTATTGATTATAATGCAATCCCTTCAGCGGTTATGCGGTGCAGTCTGTCGTTTCATGAACACTTTACCGCAGGGGTCCATTTTCATCAAAAAATTGATGATCCCACCAGCACCGTGATTACGTTTTACAACAATGAAGGGCTCAGAATTAATAGTGATGTGGCAAAAAAAATCGAAAAAGCGTTTTTCAAAGAAACTTTTCGACGGGTTGATTATTCGCAAATCGGGCAGATTTATGCATTGGATCATAAGCGTGAATATGTAGAATATAAAAAGGGGATGGAAGAACTTCTGCAGTCGCATCAGTTCAAGTGTCTTGATTGCCGTATTGCAGTAGATTTAATGCATGGATTGGCATCAGAAGTCTTTCCTGATATTTTGAATGATTTAGGGGTTGAACATATTATGTTCAATGCCTATAACAATGAACAGCGGCTTTCCAACATCAACACACTGACGAAACGCTCTTACGATGATATGGGTGCTGTGATCAAAGCACTCAAACTCAATGCCGGATTTCTCCTCTACCCTCACGGGCAACGATTGGATATTATATGTGATGAAGGAATTCCTCTGAGCAAGCAAAGCGCTTTGTACGTTGTCATGAGCCTTTTAAACATGGAAGCCAAAGCAAATGGGGTGAAAAAACGGATATTTTTACCGACATGGGCTGCAGATATCGTCTATTTTGACAGCCTCGAAATCGAGCGCGGTCAGTATGCGAATTTCAAAGCATCCAAGATGAAGAGTTACGATTTAGTCGCTACCGGGGATGGAAACTTTACGTTCACTGAGTTTGCGACGCACAGAGACTCGATGTATGCAACTCTCAAAATTTTGGAGATGATGGTCTTGCACGACATAAAACTTTCTGAAATTATTGATTCTCTCCCCCATTTTTTCTATACGACGATTCAGGTTCCGTGTACTCAGGCACTCAAGGGAAAAATGATGCGAAAGTTTCTTGAAGATTCAAAAGGGAAGAAATCGTCTACGCTCGATGGGGTTAAAATATGGTTGGATAAAGATGACTGGGTGTTGATGATCCCCGATCAATACAATAACTCTTTGAATCTCACTATTCAAGCCCAAACGGATGAAAAAGGGGAAGTGTACAAAGCACTCTATATTGCTAAAATCCAGGAGTGGTCAAAATCGTGATGAGCACTCCATCGCTCAAACTCTCTTTTTTCTGGCATATGCATCAGCCTGATTATCGGGGGAGCGATGGGGTGATGAAGATGCCGTGGGTTTTTTTGCACGCCATAAAAGATTATTACGAGATGCCATGGCTGATGAGCAGGTATCCTGGGCTTAAAGCAACGTTCAATCTCAGTGCCTCATTGATCGAACAGCTGCAGCTCTATCGCGAACCATTAAAATATGATTATTTTCTCAACCTATGGATACAACACCCTTCAAAGCTAACCCTCTCCGAGCGAGAGTGGCTGATTAAACTGTTCACGGCTATGCAGTTTGAGACGATGGTTCGTCCGCTGGAGCGTTATGTCGCTTTATACTACCAAACCACCCTTACCGATCAGGAACTTATTGATCTGGAAACCGTATTTATCCTCGCATGGTGTGGCAACTATTTACGTCTGAATAACGATCAGGTTAAAGCATTGTTTGAAAAAAAAGAGGGGTATACGCAAGAGGATAAAAGAGAATTGCTCGAGACATTGAGCACATTTACTCAAGAGATTCTCCCCTTTTATGGAGAGCTTCAGCGTCAAGGGATCATTTCGATCTCGACGACTCCGTATTTTCATCCGATACTGCCGCTGTTGGTTGATATGGAAAATGCCCAACGTGCCAATAGCGCTACTGCTTTGCCTAGTGGAGCATGTTCCCTTCATTATGATGCGCAAGAACATGTCAAGCGCTCTATCGCACTGTATGAGACTGCTTTTGGATGCAAACCAAACGGGTTTTGGCCTGCTGAGGGGGCGGTGGATGAGAAAAGTGTGGCAATTTATAAGGAACACAACATACAATGGATCGCAACCGATGAAGCAATTTTGACCAAATCACTTCTTCAAAATGATCCATCACTAAAATATAAGCCCTATAAATTTGACGGAATCACCATCGCCTTTCGTGATCACCGTTTGAGTGACCTGATCGGGTTTGAATATCGTCACATGAACGGTGCCGATGCGAGCGGAAATTTTATGAATGCCCTCAAACAAATAGCCATGCAAGAGAGCGATCCAACTGTTTTTGTCATCCTTGATGGGGAAAATGCGTGGGAATTTTATGAGAACAACGGATGGGATTTTTTTAGTTCGCTCTACACGGCACTCTCTTCTTCACCGTGGTGTTCAACGTTAACGATGGATGAAGCGTCATCTCTGAAAAATAGTGGGGTTTTAGACCATCTTGCTCCAGGAAGCTGGATACACGGCACGTTCGATACCTGGGTTGGTCACAGGGAGAAAAACCGTGCATGGGAGCTGATCTATCAAACGCGTCATGATGTGGAGACGTATCAGGGGGAAATCAGTGATGAGGTCAGAAATGAAATACTGTATCACTTTTTAGCATCGGAGTGCAGCGACTGGTTTTGGTGGTACGGAGAGGATCATGTCAGTGATTTCTCATCTGAGTTTGACGCTCTTTTTCGAGAGCACTTGATTCATATTTATCGTCTGATGCAGTGTCCCATCCCCTCCAATTTATTTGAACCTATCAATGGCGTCAAAGCTGTAAAGCCGTTGGGGCGTAAACCGCGCCAACCTATCACGCCGAAGTTGGGAAACAGGGCGTTTTTTGAATGGAATGGATCTGGGATAATCGATGAACGGCAGAACTTCTCGACGATGGATAGGGTACGAGGTCCTATTGATATTATTTACTATGGATTTGATGAGCTCTCTTTTTATGGGGCATTTATAGGGGAGATAGATCAGAGCAATCTGCAAGTAGCGGTTATGATTGAAGAGAGTGGCGAACAGTTTCGAATTGATCCCATCCTGACAAAAGGGAGGGTGGAGTTTTCATTTTCTCGTGAGTATTTGGATGGGTACATGCGTGTGCATTTACGCTTTATGCTGATGCAAGGGGAGACAATCATCCAATCAATGCCGGGATCTGGATTACTGTATCTCGATGTAGACGATCCGTTTACAACCGACTGGTTTATTTAGGAGCAAGTATGAAGACAACACTGTTATTTGGGATCCACATGCATCAGCCGGTGGATAATTTCGAATGGGTTATTGAGCATGCAATAAAGAGCTGTTATGAGCCTTTTTTTGAGGTAATGAGCGCTTATCCGTCGTTTCGTTTCAGTGTCCATTGCAGCGGTTGGCTTATGGAGCGGATACAAGAACTGCGTCCATCTCTTTATGAACAAATTACCGTACTGGCCAAAAGCGGAAGTATCGAATTTTTTAGCGCCGGATATTACGAGCCGATTTTGAGTGTTATCCCATCAAAGGACCGCGTAGGGCAGATTCAGAGGCTAAACGGTGCAATAGAGGATAATTTTTCCCAAACTCCACAGGGATTATGGCTGACAGAGCGGGTATGGGAATCTTCACTTATCCCGGATTTAAACCTCGCGGGTATCCGCTACACGGTGATGGATGATTACCATTTTCAATGCGCCGGATTTGACCAAGAGGTATTGGACGGATATTACATGAGCGAAGAGGGGGGGATAGAGATGGCACTTTTCCCTATCAGCCAAAAGCTCCGCTATGCGATACCGTTTTTAAACGTAGAGAGGGCCATCAGCGCCATAAAATCATTTAACCGCGAGAACGATTCGGCGGCGATTATTTTCGATGATGCTGAAAAGTTCGGTATGTGGCCGGGAACGCATGAATGGGTTTATGAGAAAAAATGGCTGGAGCGTTTTGTGAAAGCAGTTTTAGCAGACGAGTCCATTGAGACCCATCATTATGGTGAATATTTTAAAGCCCATCGTCCGCGCGGAATAGCCTACCTTCCTAATGTCTCGTATTATGAGATGGGGGAATGGAGCCTTCGAGCCGATGATGCGCTGCATCTCGAAGCACTCAAATACGAAATGGGGCAAGAGCGTTTTGATGCGGAAGGGGTAAAATTTCTAAAGGGGGGAATTTGGAAAAACTTTTTCGTCAAATATCCTGAGAGCAACCGACTGCACAAACGGATGATTGAACTTTCCCGTGCTTATCATGAAGAAGGGGGTGATTTTGAAACTCCGCTCTACAAGCTCCAAACCAACGACCCGCTGTGGCATGGTGTTTTCGGAGGTCTTTATCTGCCGAATCTGCGTGACAACGCGTATCGCTATCTTATCGAGTGTGAAAATATCCGCTACAAAGACCAAACGGTCATAGTGACGGATAGGAATGAACTCGATGGATATACTAAAATCAAGGCAGTGACACCCGCATTGATATGGCGTTTTGATTGTGCACAGGGGGGGCAGTTGGTGGAATGGGATCTACGTGATGTTTGTTTTAACTATCAAAACACCCTTACCCGGCGCAAAGAAGCGTATCATAGTAAGCTGTTTGAGCCTTTGCATGAGAGCAAACCCATAGAAGACGGTATCGATACCATACATAACGCGATGAGTCCTGTCGATCCCTCTCTGAAAGAGGCAATTATTTATGACTGGTATCTTAAAAATTCGTTTGTTGATCATATCAGCGACAGCAGTTTTAATGCAGAGCGCTTTTGCCGATGCGATTTTAGAGAATATGGCGATTTTGCCAATCAGCCTTTTGAACTCACTCAGGACGATGAGTCGATTACTTTTGTCCGGAATGGAGGTCTCTATTTTCCTGAAAAATACGATACCCGTTTGGAAAAAAGTTTTATTGTTGGTACCAATGGTGTAACGTTTTCACTTTGTTTAGAAAGTGATTTTAAGGCTCCCCTGTGCTACGTCATGGAACATAATTTTCATTTCAGCGACTATGATGCTCTGACTTTGAACGGTAAGTCTATCGATGAAGCGGGGAGTTTTGAGGCGTGTGCCGAATGGGAAATCATCGACACTGTTTTGAAGAAAAAAATCATACTTCGCTTCGATAAAGCAGGTAAAATGGACTATTTCCGTCTACAAACCCTCTCCCAGAGTGAACAAGGCTTTGATTTGAGTGTGCAGGGGCTTAGTCTGGCTTTTGTGTTTGCGTTTGAGGGTTCTCTCTCAATCAACGGCGTATTGGAGATCACCCATGTCTGAAATTCGGTATGATCGATTGAATGATACTCATGTTATTATTGCTCCTGAGCGGCTCCATCGCCCCGATTTTACCTCGGTCGAAACTCAAAAAGCTCAAGAAGAACTATGTCCCTTTTGTGAGGGAAATGAAGGGATGACCCCGAAAGAGATTTTCGCGATGCGAGAAGCAGGTTCTGCTGCCAATCAAAAAGGGTGGCATACCCGTGTTGTCCCCAATCTTTATAAAGCAGTAGCGATCGAAGCTCCCCATCAGCATCATGAAGGGATGTTTGAGTATTGGGACGGATTTGGAGCACATGAGGTCATTATCGATACGTCCACTCATCACGTATCAATGTGCGACTGGAGTCATGAAGAAATGGCGGCATGGCTAAAAACGCTTCGTGGGCGTGTAGAGGATTTGAGACGGGATCACCGTATCGTTTTCCTGTCACTTTTTAAAAATGAAGGATTTGATGCAGGCTCGACGATGAGCCACTGCCATACCCAACTGATCGCTTTGCCTTTGATCCCAAAAGCTCAAAGAGAGATGAATCACCGAAATCGTGAGTACTTTTATACGCATCATCATGCGCTGATGGAATCCATAGTGAGAGAGGAAGAGGAGGCTAAGATTCGATTGATCGAAAGTCATGGAGAGTTTAGTGCGTTTTGTCCTTATGCGAGTTCTTATCCGTTTGAGGTGATGATCAGCTCGAAAAAGGGGATTGGTCAGATCGATACACTGAGTGATACGCACATCGATCAACTTGTCACATTGCTCACATTGGTATTACAGCGATTGCGAACACAATTGGAGACATTTTCGTTTAATCTTTGGGTATCGACTCCGCCATTGGGAGACGATGCAAAGGAGTGTGAAGCCCACCGTCTCATGATCCGAATTATGCCGCGACTCTATCGGCTTGGAGGATTTGAAACAAATTCTCAAATGATGATCAATCCGGTGGAACCCGAATTGGCCGCTAAACTTTTAAGAGGGGATAACCATGGCTAAAAGAGTATTGTTCGTATCAAGTGAAGTCTATCCGTTTGCAAAAACGGGTGGGTTGGCGGATGTGGCACACAGTTTGCCTCGTGCACTGAAAAACCGTTTTGATGTGGATGTGATTTTACCGCTTTATCGTTGCGTAGAGAGAGAAAAATTTAATATTCTCCCGTTGGGTGATCCTTTTAGTGTCACGATGGGGGGCATAGACTACTTTGTAGAGCTGTTTGGATGTACGTATGGCGGGGTGGAATACCGTTTTGTCTATTCTCCGTTATTGTGCGATCGTGAGTTTTTGTATGGTCCTCCAGAAGCCGGTTATTCTGACAATGCTATTCGATTTGGACTCTTTTGCCACACCGTTGCGGCCGTGCTTAAAGCTGAGAACTATGCCATTGCCCACCTCAATGACTGGCAGTGTGCGTTGGTCTCTTTGTTGGTGCGCGAAGACCCTACAATTTCTGTTAAGATTCTCTATACCATTCATAATCTGGCCTATCAAGGGGTGTTTGATCCTTCGGTTATGAGCGATTTAGGGATAGAGGATCGTTACTTTACGATGGAAGGGATCGAGTTTTATAGACAGATTAACCTCATGAAAGCGGGAATTGCGTATTCCGATAGCATTACTACGGTAAGCCCAACCTATGCACGTGAGATTTTGACACCTGAATTTGGATGCGGGCTGGAAGGATTTTTGCAATTTCATCGCCGCAAGCTTATAGGGATTATCAACGGAATCGATACGGAACATTTCTCCCCCATCAAGGATGAAGCATTGGTCACCCCTTATACCGAGGCAAAAGGGAAGAAAGCTTCCAAAAGCGACCTTCTTAAACACGTGGGACTCAAAGGGATCACGAAACCGCTCTTTGTCTTCATTGGGCGCTTTACGTCTCAAAAAGGGATGGATCTGTTGATTGAAACCCTCCCGAAAATTGCGGCATTGGAGTGTAATATTGCACTTTTGGGTGAGGGAGAAGGGCAATATCATGCAGCGCTTACTCTTCTTTCTGAGCGTTACGCCAATATTCATTTGACATTCGGGTATGATGAAGTGTTCGCGCATCGGATGTATGCGGCTGCCGATTTTCTGCTGATGCCCTCATTGTTCGAGCCGTGCGGACTCAACCAAATGATCGCATTTGCATATGGGGCGACTCCTGTGGTGCATCGTGTAGGGGGATTGGCCGATACCGTAAAACGGTTCGAGGGCTATGATCCCCAGAGTGTGCATGGATATGGTGTGGTATTTAATACGGCGACATCGAGAGCACTCTTAACGGCGGTACGAAAATCGTGTGAATTGTATGCCGATAAAAAACTTTTTGAAGAGATTACCAATCACAATATGAAGTGTGATTTTTCTTGGTCCCAAAGTGCGAAAGCGTATGAGAGTATTTACGAGAGGCTATCGCAGTGAAAAAACTCGTTATTGATATGGGCGGTACCTTCTTACGCAGTGAAGTGTACAGCAGTACCGAGGTCATTTTCGAAACGCTCAGTTCCTATGAGGTGGGATTGCTTTCGTATATTGATCGTGTGATGTGCCTGCATCCTGAGACCACTTTTATCGGCATCTCGTATGCGGGTCAGGTGGAGAACGGGGTAATCCTCTCGTCGCCCAATCTCATTATCGATGAACCTGAAATTCAAAAAACGGTGCAATCACGCTATGGTGTTCGTTTGGAAATTGACAACGATCTCAACTGCGCTATTCGTGCGGAAGCGGCATATTGGCAATCGGAGAATATTGCCGCATTGTATATCGGAACGGGGATCGGTGCAGCAGTGATTGATGCGGGAAGGTTGGTACAGGGGAGCCGAAATATGGCGTTTGAAATCGGACATATCCCTTATCAAGAGTCACCATTACTGTGTGGATGCGGACGTTCCAACTGTCTTGAACTTTTTGTATCGGGCTCAGGGATGGCCAAATGGCTAAAGCACTATGGCAGTGAACAGCCTCCCAATCTGCGACGCTTTAACGATTCACCTTCTGAGAGAACGATCGCATCCCAATTTGAAGAGGGTTTTCTCTATGCTGCTGGAACATTAGTAACCCTTGCCAATCCTGAACTTTTGATTTTAGGGGGTGGTATTATCACCGAAAACCCTTATTTGCTTTCTCTTCTCAAGGAAAATCTAAAAAATTATGCGTTGAAACCTTCATTGCAAGGGTTACGAATTGAGATGAGCGTGTTGGAAAATGCTCCGTTAATCGGGGCAAAATTACTGGAGAATGATCATGAATAAACTCAATATAATACTCGCCGCATCCGAAGTGGTCCCGTTTGCCAAAAGTGGCGGTCTGGCAGATGTTACGGGTGCGCTTCCCAAAGCGTTGCGCTGTATGGGGCATGATGTACGGGTGGTGATGCCACGGTACTACATCGTCGACCGTGAAAAATATGGTCTGAAGCGGATGGAAGGCTCGCTTGGTGTTCCGATGGGAATTATGGGCGAAGCGTGGGCAGAGATCTATGAAGGGGTGCTTCCAGGTACGGACGTTCTTGTCTACTTTATCGAACATGAAGGATTTTTCGGACGCAAAGGGCTTTATGAAGAGGATGGGTACAGTTTTATCGACAACGATAACCGCTTTATCTTTTTTTCGCGTGCCGTAATGCAGCTTTGTAAAAAACTCCGTTTTCATCCCGATGTGATCCATGCGAATGATTGGCATACTGCGGCCATTCCGGTGATGCTCAATACCCACTATGCATTTGATCCTGATTTTGCTCATACCGGTTCATTGCTCAGTATTCACAATCTTCAGCATCAGGGTAAATTTTACAAAGGCTCTATGGACGTACTCGATATTGGGTGGGACCATTTTAATGCGTATGAACTTGAAGAGTATGATGGGGTTAACCTCTTGAAGGGGGGAATTGTCCATGCTGATGCAATCAATACCGTTAGCCAAAAATATGCGCAGGAGATCAAAACCAGTGCCTTTGGATGGGGATTGGAAGGGTTGATTGATATTGTATCATATAAACTTTCTGGAATCCTCAATGGGGTCGATTATGAGGAATGGAGCCCCTCAATCGATCCTTTCATTGCTCAGAAATTTGATAGTGATGATCTCGATGGCAAAGCCGTATGCAAAGGAGAGCTTCAACAAACATTTCATCTTCCGCAGCGCAGTGATATCCCCATTATCGGACTGGTAGGACGACTGGCGGAGCAAAAAGGTATTGAGCTGCTGGCTCATGCCATTTGGAGACTTCTTGAGATGGATATCCAAATTGTGATGCTGGGTGCCGGTGAAAAATGGGCAGAACACTATTTTAGCGATATTGCACGTAAGTATCCTGATAAATTCGGCTGTTTCATTGGATACCGCAATGATCTGGCTCACCAGATAGAGGCAGGGAGTGATCTGTTTTTGATGCCTTCCTTGTTTGAACCGTGCGGGCTTAATCAAATCTACAGTCTTCGCTATGGGACAATCCCCATTGTCCGTGCGACGGGGGGACTGGATGATACAATTGAAAATTACCAAAACGATCAGACACACGGTACCGGATTCAAGTTTTATGATGCTACTGCGGATGCGCTTGTGGGGACCGTACATTGGGCTGTGAACGTATGGCACAACGACAAAGAAGGATTTGAGCAGCTGCAACGCAATGCAATGGAAAAACGATACGATTGGATGAGTGCTGCAAAAGAGTATGATACCCTTTACCGACGTATCGTCCAAGGCCGAAAAGGTCAACAAGGAGTCAATGAATGAACCACCCGATTAGCTACGATGTTTCCCGACTGAGTGAACTCGATATTTATCTGTTCCGTCAAGGAAACCACGCCAAGCTTTATGATAAGTTCGGATCACATTTTATGGTTCATGAGGGGGTTAGGGGTGTCTATTTTGCCGTATGGGCTCCTAATGCTCAGAGTGTCCGTGTCCGAGGGGATTTTAACCATTATTCTACCGATACCCATCCGCTGCAACTGAGAGACGATGACTCTGGAATTTGGGAAGGCTTTATTGCAGGGGTAGAGCAGGGGATTACCTACAAGTACCATATTGTTTCAAAATTTCATAACATTGTTCATGATAAAAGCGATCCGTTTGGCTTTTATGCCGAAGAACCCTCCAAATCGGCATCGCGGGTATGGAATCTGGAATCGTACGAATGGAAGGACAGCGAATGGATGGCACAACGTCATCACAACAATGCTTATAATGCCCCCATCAGCGTCTATGAGATGCATGTGGGGTCATGGCGTAGAAAAGTGGAAGAGGGGAACCGGTTTCTCACCTATCGTGAACTTGCCTTGGAACTGACAGAGTATCTCAAATTTATGAACTACACCCATGTTGAATTTATGCCGCTTACTGAGTATCCATTTTTCGGTTCATGGGGGTATCAGGTAGTAGGCTATTTTGCCGCAACGTCACGATTTGGAACGCCGCAGGATTTGATGTTTTTGATCGACACGCTTCACCAAAACGGGATCGGTGTCATCATGGATTGGGTCCCTTCCCATTTTGCTGTTGATATGCACGGATTGATCAATTTTGACGGTACTGCTCTTTATGAGCATGATGATCCGCGTCAAGGATATCATCCTGAGTGGGGGAGTATTATTTTCAACTATGGGCGTAACGAAGTGCAGTCATTTCTGATAAGCTCAGCAATGTTTTGGTGTGAAAAATACCATATTGACGGAATCCGTGTCGATGCGGTCGCCTCGATGCTTTACCTCAATTATGCGAGAGAAGAGGGGGAGTGGATTCCCAATATACACGGCGGAAATGAGAACCTCGAAGCGATAGAATTTTTGAAAAAACTTAATACCAGTATCTATGGCGAATTCTCGGATATCATGATGATCGCCGAAGAATCGACCGCTTTTCCGATGGTGACACGACCGACCAGTGTCGGCGGATTGGGTTTTGGTTTCAAATGGAACATGGGGTGGATGCACGACTCGCTCAAATACATGAGTTATGATCCCATTTACCGTCAGCACCATCATCAACAGCTCACATTTAGCATGTGGTACGGATTTGATGAAAATTTTATGCTCCCGTTGAGTCATGATGAGGTAGTCCACATGAAAGGATCGCTAATCAATAAAATGCCGGGAGATACCAACCAAAAATTTGCGCATCTCCGGGCTTTATACGGCTATATGATGGCCCATCCGGGTAAAAAACTCCTTTTTATGGGGGGTGACATTGCTCAATTTGCGGAATGGAATTTTAAAGCGTCTCTGGATTGGCATTTATTGGAGAATCCATTGCACAAGGGATTGCAAAAAATGGTCTCGGATCTCAACGCTCTCTATTCTCAGGAACGCGCCTTGCATCTGTACGATGAGAAGCGAGAAGGGTTCGAATGGATTGATGATCGGGATGCTGCTCACAATTGCATCAGTTTTGTTCGAAAAAGCGATGAAAACGATGAGAGTATCTATGTTGTGTGCAATTTTTCGGACGAGGTTAGGGAAAATTTCCCTTTGGGTGTTCTTGATGCAGGGGAATACCGTGAGATATTTAATTCTCAATCGTATGAATATGAAGGATGGAATATTTGCAATGACAATGCATTGCCCACGCGGGATGAACCCATGCACGGACGTAATTTTTCCCTCTTGTTGAGACTTCCTCCGTTGGGAGTGGTCTATTTAAAACGCTTCAGTAACCGAATAACAGCTGATATCTTGATACAATTATCCACAATATAAAGAAAAAGAAGAAACTATGATTTTACACGATTATGAATTTGACTCGAAATACACAACCAGTGTGGCCTATTTTTCGATGGAGTTTGCCATCCATCAGGCATTGAAAATATATTCAGGCGGTCTTGGCTTTTTGGCGGGTTCACATATGCGAAGCGCGTATGATTTGCGTCAAAATTTAGTGGGAGTGGGTATTTTGTGGAGCTTTGGCTATTATGACCAATCTCGTCACGAAGATCGAAGTTTAGAGGCTGAGTTTATCCGAAAACATTATTATTTTCTGGAAGATCTCGGGATTCAGGCGACGGTACATATCCATTCTCAGGATGTTCATATCAAAGCTTTTTATCTCCCACCCAATGTATTTAGTTGTGCACCGATGATTTTACTCTCGACCGATATTCCTGAAAATGACTTCTTGGCACGGACGATCACCCATAAGCTCTATGACGCCAACGAAGAAACCCGTATTTCTCAAGAGGTTGTTTTGGGCATCGGCGGGGTAAAAGTCCTCGAAGCGTTGAAGCAAAAAATCGATGTCTATCATATGAACGAAGGGCATGCATTACCATTGGTTTATGAGCTGTATGCAAAATTTAAGGATATGGATGAAGTAAAAAAACGGGTTGTGTTTACAACCCACACCCCTGAAGATGCAGGCAATGAACAGCACAAGATCCATCTGCTTCATAAATTCGGTTTTTTTAACGGTTTGGAGTTAGAGTCCGTCCGTTCCATTATGAAGATGGAGAACGAGGACAATTTCAATCTCACCGTAGGGGCTTTGAGATCGACTAAAATTACCAATGCCGTCTCCAAAATGCATGGGGAGGTAGCAAACCGAATGTGGGAAAAGTGTGAAGGAAAATCGGAAATCATCTCCATCACGAATGCCCAAAACCGCCGTTTTTGGAGTGACAAGGAGATGATTTCATCCCTTGATGAACACGAAGATTACGCCCTTATCGGACGTAAAAAACATCTTAAGCGGTCACTTTTTAACATCGTTGCCGATCAGACAGGAAAGATGTTCAGCCCCGATATTTTGACGATCGTCTGGGCTCGCCGTTTTGCCGAGTACAAACGCCCCGGATTGCTAAAGCATGATTTTGCACGATTTAAGCGTCTCTTGGAGCGTACGGATAAACCGATTCAGGTCATTTGGGCCGGTAAGCCTTATCCGTTTGATACCAATGCCGTCAACGCGTTCAATGAGCTGATTCACATCAGCCATGGTCTCAAAAATATGGCGGTATTGGTCGGCTATGAACTTGAGTTATCACGTGTTCTTAAAAAAGGGTCTGATGTGTGGCTTAATACACCACGTGTTTCCCGCGAAGCAAGCGGGACGAGCGGTATGACGGCAAGTATGAACGGTTCTATCCATTTTTCTACCGATGATGGATGGCATCCGGAATTTGCAAAACATGGGATCAATGCCTTTACCATACCTCCGATTGATCACAGTACGCCCGTAGAAGTGCAAGACTATGAAGACAATAAAAACATGATGGATATTTTGGAAAATGAGATTATTCCGATGTATTACGATAAGCCTGAACAATGGACACAGATTGTGAAAACAGCGATGTCGGATGTTATCCCGGCATTTGACTCGGGCCGAATGGCAAATGAGTACTATGTCAAAATGTACAATCATTAAAAGATAACAGATGATGAGCAATATTACTACCATGGCCGGAGTCAAGAGCCTCAAAGATATCGATGTGACCGGGAAAAAGGTCTTAATACGGGTTGATTTCAACGTTCCGATGGATGCACAGTTTACTATCTCCGACGATAGCCGTATCCGCGCTGCCTTGCCGACGATCAATTACTGTATTGATCATAACGCCTGCTCCATTACTCTGGTATCCCATTTCGGCAATCCCAAAAATGGATATGATGAGCGTTTTTCGTTGCGTCATATCCAAAAACGGCTTGAACGGCTGCTGCAAAAACGGGTGGAGTTTATAGAGGATTTTGAAGCCTCGAAATCGGAGATCGCAAGCTGTTCGCTTGAGCGGGTGTTTCTCCTTGAAAATATCCGTTTTCATGAGGGGGAAAAGAAAAACGATCCTGCTCTCGCACAAAAATTGGCGGATGTGTGTGATGTGTATGTGAATGATGCATTCGGTACGTCGCATCGCAAACACGCTTCGACGTATGGGATTACCGAGTTCGTAAAAACGAAAGTTGCCGGTTTTTTGATGATGAGGGAAATCGAAGCGTTCAGCAAAGCGCTGGAGAAACCGATTCGGCCGATTGCGCTGGTCGTCGGAGGCTCCAAGATATCCTCAAAAATAACGCTGCTCACTTCGGTCATGGAGAGAGTTGATAAGTTGATTATCGGCGGAGCGATGAGCAATACCTTTTTGCAGGCACTTGGCTATGAGATGCAAGACTCTTTGGTCGAAGAAGAATACCTGCAAACAGCCAAAGAAGTTCTTGCAGAGGCAAAGCTTCATAACGTAAAAGTCTATTTGCCGGTCGACGTGGTGATCACCGACTCGATTGAACATCCGGTGGATGTTAAAGTCGTCCCCGTTCAGGATATTCTTGAAAGATTCAAGGCCGTCGATATCGGTCCCGCAACGCTCAAACTTTTTTCCGAAGCGATAGAGCTCTCCAACACCATCATCTGGAATGGACCGATGGGAATTTACGAAATAAACCAATTTTCAAAAGGGACCTACAAGCTTGCAGGCGCGATTGCCGATTGCTATGCCTACAGCATCGTCGGAGGGGGCGATACGGCGGATGCGGTTGAAAAAGCGGGCGAAAAAGAAAATTTCAGCTTTATTTCTACCGGCGGCGGTGCAAGTTTGGAATTGTTGGAGGGGAAAATTCTCCCCGGATTTGAAAAATTGGATCGAAACGACGTGTAAGAGTCTCATTAAGTACGAAAGTAACCTCGACGTAATAGAATCTGTGCATAATTTTATCCATAGAAGCCATGATTTAATATCATAGCCAAGGAGAAATAGTGTTAGATCGAACGGTTATGGAATCAGCACTCGGAGATATTGAGATCTTGCGAAAATATTTATTGGCAGCGCGCGATGAAGTGGACAGTGAACATCCGCGATCAAAGAGTCTGTTGAATCTGAATCAATATATGCTCCTGCGGAAAAAAGACCGGACACAGCTTCAAGAAAAACTCTTTATGCTCTCACTCTCTTCACTGGGTCGATCGTATGCCCATGTTGCCGGAAGTATTGATACCCTCTATGATCAGCTCAGCAGTTCACTTGGGGGTGAGCAAATCAGCAAGGAATTGATGGCGGAATTTCACCATCTCTCCATTGCCGATTCGATCACGATCGCTTCGCATAACAGCAAAGCTCTTTTTGGGGGGAAAGCCAGTTCTAAACTGAGCCGACAGAGCACAGCGGTTATGGTAACCCTCCCTTCTCATGCAGCAAAGAATGACGGCATAGTGATTCGTCAGCTCGCCGATGCAGGGATTAATGTTTTTCGTATTAATACGGCCCATGATGACAGTTATACTTGGAAAGCGATGGCGGATGTGATTGGTTTAATCAATACAGACCGGGAACCAGCAGAGAAGATCAAGATTTTTGTCGATTTGGCAGGTCCGAAGATACGTACAGGAGCGATTCAAGAGGTAGAGATTCCCATTGAGATCGGGAGCAACAAGCAGGAAAAAGAGGTGATGATCTACTGCACCGATATTACCACTAAAGGTGAATATACCGATTCTTTTACCTTGGAAAAAATTCCTGCGCAGATTGCAGTGGATCAAAAATTTTTCAAAAAAATTCGTAAAGACAGTGTCATCAAGATTGTTGATGTTAACGATAAAAAAGCGATGATAAGCGTACGCGATGTGACCGATACGTATGCCAGAGGATTTATTAACAAAAAAGTATTTGTCAACAAAAAAACGAAACTCAAATGCCGTAACAGTGAGACTAAACTCTTCAACCTCGAAATCCAAAAAGATCCGATTCGATTGTTTGTTGATGATCTGCTGATCATTACCGAAAATGAGATTCATGGAAGATCGGCAATTTTGGACAAGGAGAACAATGTGGTTCTCCCCGCATTGATCCGATGCAGTGTCCAAGGGATGCTTGCCTCGCTCAAAGAAGGAGAAAAAGTCTTTATCGATGATGGCAAGATCGGCTTAACTGTCCTTGAAAATAATATCGATTCGATTACGTGCAAAGTGGTCATCTCCAAAGCAGGAGGGACTTTGCTCAAAGAAGAAAAAGGGATCAATTTCCCGGATACGTATATAAAAACACCTGCACTTACCCCCTCTGACCGCACCAACGCACTCTCGGTACTGGAATTTGCCGACAGCTTGAGTCTCTCCTTTTGTCAAAGTGCAGAGGATGTTCATGATCTTCAAACTCTTTTGCAGGAGAGCGGCCGAAACGATATCGGTATCATTGCCAAAATCGAAACACAGCAGGCTGTTGTTAATATGCCGGAAATACTGGTACAGCTGCTTAACTCAGAAAAAAGCGGTGTAATGATTGCTCGCGGAGATTTGGCGATTGAAGTGGGATTTGAAAATATGGCGTATATACAAGAAGCGCTGCTGGATATCTGTGATGCTGCACATCTGCCCGTTATTTGGGCGACGCAGGTGTTGGAGAGCAAAATGAAAAACAACCTCCCTAGCCGTGCCGAAGTGACCGATGCTGCAATGGCGGGACGGGCTGAATGTGTGATGCTGAACAAAGGGGCGTTTGCCATCGATACGATCGATGTCTTGCAGAGAATCCTCCATGATATGCATACCGTCTCCAAGAAAAACCGTCAGCTTCTTAAAAAAGAGACTCTCTGGCATTAAGCCACTATTAGAAGGAATATAAATGGAAATGATTACGTGTGATATTCTAATAATTGGCGGCGGTCCTGCTGGAGGCGTTGCCGCTATGAGTGCAAAAAACAATTATCCGGACAAAGAGGTCATTGTTATTCGTGAGTTTGAACAACAGTTGGTTCCCTGCGCTATCCCCTATATTTTTGGTCCAACACTCAGAAGCAGTGAAAATAATATTGCCTCATGCGAGCAGGGGATGAAAATGGGGATCAAAGGGCTCATTGGAGTTGTCAATAAAGTTGATATTCATGAAAAAAAAGCCTATTCAGATCAGCACACCATACTATTTGATAAACTCATTTTTGCCACGGGGTCTACCCCTTTTGTCCACTCAGCCCTAGCAGAAGCAAGTCAACTCAAAGGGGTATTTACAATCCCCAAAGATAAAACAAAAATTGATGAACTTAAAGCGTATCTAAAAGAGAAGCAATCAATCGCCGTTGTCGGAACGGGATTTATTGGTATTGAGATGGGGATGGAGCTTGCCAAAGAGGGTAAAAAAGTGAGTATCATCGGCGGAAGTGCTCATATACTTAAAACTTCATTTGATGAAGAATTGGCAATCGAAGCAGAAAAAATCATTCGCGATGCCGGTATCACCCTCGAGATGGGAGATTATGTTGATACCATTGTCTCTGAGGGGGAGTGTGCTTCGGGCGTGAAGCTGTGCAGTGGAAAAGTGATCAAGGCGGATGTGATTATTTTGGCAACAGGGTATAAACCTAATACCCAATTAGCCAAAGAGGCGGGATTGAAACTTGCCCGCTACGACGGAATTTGGGTTGATGAATACATGCGTACGGCCAACAAAGATATTTTTGCCGTTGGAGACTGTGCGGCACGGCGTGAATTTATTACCCGTGAACCTTCCAAAGTGATGCTCGCTTCCACCTCCGCCGCCGAGGGACGAACTGCGGGAAATTCACTTTATAAACTCGAGTACCTCAAAGGATTTAATGGTACGATCGCTATTTTTTCAACCGTGATTGGCGATACCGTTTTTTCATCGGCAGGATTAACAGAGTATCAGGCGACGTGTGCGGGTATTGATGTTGTAAGCGGATCATTTCAGGGGATTAACCGTCATCCATCCACTATCCCTGGAGCTATCAAACAGTCTGTCAAACTTGTAGCCATGCGCCATAGCGGTCAGATCATCGGTGGTCAGATCATTGGAGGAGTGGAGAGCGGAGAAATGATTAATCTCATTGGGCTCGTAATTGAATCAAAAATGACCGTATTTTCCCTCTTATCGCTCCAAATAGCGACACAACCTCTCCTAACATCAGCACCTACCTCGTATCCTCTCATCAAAGCAGCTGAGAACGTAAACCATCAAATGCAGCTCTAAGGTAA
>Ga0265297_10004826_pt1 | contig 21423 bp, 29 predicted proteins | sample Munlanlwell13791_FD_192502 | JGI IMG/M metagenome (GOLD analysis project Ga0265297, IMG submission 192502) | Leachate microbial communities from a municipal landfill in Southern Ontario, Canada - Leachate well 137-91 | ecosystem: Engineered > Solid waste > Landfill > Unclassified | place...
GCATGGATTACTCTCGGTGGTGGTATCATCATAGGTGTTTTGGCTATGATTGTCTTTATCGCTTGGGTAAAAAGGGTTGACAAATGACAAAAATATCCGTATATTATACACAATCCTTTCTTGGTTTTAGACATGAGCACGAATTGGTTATATCCTACCCTTACCCCCTTGCCAGTTCGTGCTCTCTTATTCTGTGGGGTGAATAATGAAAAAACAAAAACCAAAACCTAACTACACAGCACAATGTAGTGGTTGTATGTTCACTGCTATCTGTCCTATGTATATAAAGAAAACACAACCCAAATTTTGTGATTATTATATCCACAAGAACTCACCGAGAGGACATCAGATATTGGGGACTGATAGATTTAACAGAGAGATATTGGGGTGCTGATGAAAACAATCCAAGTTAATAAAATAAAGATACGGATATGCGATAGTCCTGAAAGGATATTGTGTCTCTATTTTGATGAACCATCATTAAACAATATACAAGATTGTAAGATAAGATATTATGACGCATCAATTAGGAAATGGGCAAGAGTATCTGGGCGTGAATTTATTACATTAATAAAAACCACTGGGTCATGGGGATTTACCCATAATAATATAATCTATATATGGTATGATGGGAAACCAGATACAAAAGAATTGGCATTATTACTTGCACACGAATATGGGCATACAAAGAAACCATACCGTGAATATGGGGTGGAAGAAGAAAAGAAAGCATATACCTATGAACAATGTGGGAAGTTTGTCGAGAAAGTAATGAGGAAACTTGGCTATGTCTGGAAGAAAAATAAAACAACGTAAAGTAACGATGGCAGAGTATGAGCGTGAGTGTGATAAGATTATAGCACAAGATGATGGAATTTCCAAGACACTTATTGAACTGTTAGAGTATGCTGGAACGGTTGAGATAGTTGCAGAGGAGAAAGAGGAACAATGATAGATAAATGGGATATATTCAATGCACTCACTTGCGATTCACCAATGCTTGCTGACATCACTGATGATATGCTACCGCCATTCAATGATAGAGAGTGCAAGAGGATAAAGAAACTCAACGAAGCAACCAAACAAAGTGAGGTTGTATGCTTCAAGTAATCCCAACATATCGGATGAAGTATAAGAGTGGTGTGCCAATAGTATTAATACCTATCTTTGATATTCATTGGGGAGAGAGTGCGTGCGATGAGTCAGCATTAAAGAAGATGTTAAAAGAAACCAATAGCAAACAGACACTCTATATTGGAGGTGGTGATTGGGCAAGTTCCATTATCACGCGAGACATTAAACGATACAGGAAAGCAGGCGACACAACAAAGGGTGATGCCATTATTGACGAACAGGTTGATACTCTCTATGATATATTCAATCCCTACCGTGAGCATATCATAGGGATAGGAGAGGGAAACCACGAGGATAAGATATGGATTGATTGCGGAACAAATCCCATAAAACGATTATGTGAGAAATTGTCAACTAAAACTAACATAATACCATTCTTGGGTATATCTGGATTATTTAGATTAATGTTGAGGTCTGACATAGACGGTGATGGAAGAACATTAATAATCCGTTATCATCATGGGTGGGGCGGTGGGTCACGGACACGAGGTGGTAGTCTTACAAAGTATGCTAATGATATGGGCGGATACGATGCCGATATTTACCTATATGGACATGACCATAAACTTATATATGATTGTACTCCACGACTCGGTGTCAGTCCAAGCGGTAAACTTGTATCAAGAGCACAACATCTATTATTGTGCGGAACATATCTCAAAACCTATTCAGACAAGGTTGACCCGACCTATTCAGAGAAGAAAGGATACTTGCCAACAAGGATAGGCAGTCCAATTATTGAAATAATACCATGGCATAGCGGAAGCAAGAACGGAACAAAGGTAAAAGTTACAACATAAGGGGTGAGTTATGATGGGTGTATTTTGTTATGGTCAGGACATACAGGGGAATGTCTATTTCTTTTCTGATAAATCACAGAGAGCACAATGGATAAAAGACGACCCTAATAATAGGCAGGTAGTTAATCTTCAGAAATTGCCATATGGAACTGTCGTTGTATGTTATCTCTGTGGTGTTCGGATAAACAAGAAATACAGCAAACAACACTTTTGCACAAAAGGGACACTGTTGCATAAGTTCCATTCAACCAATAAATATGCAAGGAACACAAGGAAGGGTAGGTGAAATGTGGTATGCGATTATCTACATCGTCTTACTTGTTCTTGTTCTGTTGTTTAACTATAGTGCTCATATCAACGACTGATTGTGGCAAGTCAATCAACCAAGCGGACATCTGGACTGATGAATTGCGAGACAGCGTCAATCAGCAGATGGAAAGCGTATCAGCACAACTGCATGCCATTGACGATGTGGCTCTGTTAATGAAAGAGTTCCATTATATCCCCGAACCCTATGAATTTGAACCAACTGTATCAATGGTGTTTGCCAGAGATTTAACTGGTGATTGCCAGTCGTCAGCGATTCTCGGACAATGGGCATTGAAACAGATAGGTATATCGGCGAGGACATAACTATTGCAAGAAAAAAAGACATCAAAGATGCGTGCGAATTATTGGATATACCTTTCTATGATTTACCATTTATGTCAATTCCATAGGAGTTACTATGTCAGTAAAAGAAATAGACGTAAAGGCAACAATACGGTATGAGGGGAAATGGTGCAATACAGATTGCGATTTATTGCAAAGTCATTTTTCTCACACATTTGATTGCCACATAACCCCATCTGAAGTAATTGATTTGAAAACGGATTATCTATCTTTAACTAACCAAACTTTTACCTTACGACCACTTAGATGTTCCGCTTGCAGAAAGGCAACAGGCGATGAGATTTAAGATACCGTGCCAACTCTGTCATAAAAAAGGATTGCATTATGCAGACCATCCCCATGCTTTTGGGTGGAAAAATTATGATGTTGTGGTGTGTAGATTTTGTCAGAACAAATTTTTGGCAAAGGATATTGAATTGAAGGTAAAAGTGGAGGAGGAGAATAATGAAAGCAAATTGCTATGAGTGCCAATATCGAGGAATAGTTGCAGGAGATGCACATTCTTGTTGCAAACATGTTGGGGTAAACGATACATTCGATATTGTTGCAAAAGCACAAACAGGGTGTATTTGTTATGCGAGACAAAAAAGTTTATGATGTACCAGAATTTATTGCTCTCGCCTCATGGGGCAACACAATGGGTGCTTTTAAATGTGCCTCATTACAAGATATTTTAAAAACATCAAAGAGAATGAAGCCATATGCGAAATACTTCCCATTTAATTAACTATCTCATTCTCTTTCTTCTCATGCCGTCATTGGCTATCGCAAACGGTGACGAATTGTCACCAGAAGAAATTATTTGGTTACAAAAGGGTAAACAAGATTCTGTATGCTTTGTGTCTACAACTGTATGCAAAACGCATACAATAGGTAAACATATCACCTGTCTCTCGTGGGTTCTCTATCGCACTCTTGACGGTATAGGCGAGGGCTATATGAGTGCATTAGACAATAAAGTATATGACGACCCATCAGCGGTAATCAATACACATGGTATCAATAGAGAGAACTATCACGTCTACGAAGCATTGAAGATCGTTCCCATTGTCTCTGGATTTATCGCCTCACGGTATTGGAAACCTGAACATGAGAGCAAGAAGAAACTCGCCGTAGAGATTATTGCTACTGGACTTATCGGGGAGTTTTGTAGAGACATGGCAATATCACGAGTGCAAAGCAATCAGTGGTTTGCAAGGAATGAGGACTATAAATGGGAATTACAGATAACAAATAACTTTAGTTTTAAGTTTGGTCGGCTCAATAAGGAACAGAGTATATTCTTGGGTGCATTAGGAATGATAATGTATATCGCAACGTCAATGAAAGGAGAATAAATGACCTTACCTGAACAGTTTGACGCAATAGTGAAAACCTTTACACCACAGGAGTTAGTTCATAAGCAGGAGTTCCTTGATTACTGGACAGAGAAATCGCCCAATGGGACAAGGGAACGGTGGCAGTTTGAGAAAACATTTGACGTTAATCTGCGGTTTAGGAAGTGGCTCAATAATCATAAGACAAACTTTGGTAGAGTGAAAGTAACACCAACACCACCGCAATCAAAGCCAGACGTTGTCGGTGAGTGGATAGAAGAACAGGAACAGATACAAGCGAATGAGCAATTAACAAAGGAGTTCCATGAAACCATTGAACCAATTAAAGAGGATTTATCGTTCTATTCTTACCCGACATGGATAGAACCCATCATCGTTATTGATGTCAATGGCAGTGGTGAGTTCACACTACACCACGAGCAATGGCGATGGGTGAAGGAACATTATCAGGAACTATTGGAGAAATATGCAGGGTGTAAAGTCCACTGGTGGAAGGAGAAAAAATGACGCAAGAAGAGGGGTATTCTTGGCATTTAGTTCCTATAGTAGTAAACAAACATTATAGTGGGAGGTTATCTAAAATGGAAGATGTAACACAAAAAGAGATTATTGTTAATAGATTGAGAACCATTGCTGAATATATAGATGGTTTAGATTTATCTGATGTTTCATTTATAACAATATCAATACAAGCACCATTGGTCGCTGGTGGTATATTCCAAAAAATAGAGTTAGTTCGTGATAGATAGGAAGGAGAAACCATGAATGCACAAATCACATCAGGTCGTGGCGACAGATTTATGGTTATTGATACAGAGAACGGTAGTATCGTAACTAATGCGGTGATACTATTCCCATATCAAGACAAAATAGCATATTTAGCGTATAGATATTATGCTGAATTATATATTGGGAAAAATGTTAGGGGTGATATGCTTGAAGAACTTGACAAACTATGGACAGATAAATGATAACACTACTTGTCCTCTTTTGCTTTACTATGTTTGTTCTATCAGTATTTAAGGGAGAATAATATGACACAAGAAGAACGATTACATATATGTCGTAAGTGTATCAATTACCGATGCGACCATGATGATATTGATTTAGGATATTGCTGGTATCACGAATGTGATTTTGAAATGATTAATGATTGCCCTAAGTGGCATGGTAAAGAATTAGACGGAACAAATAATGTGGGGGAATAAAAATACCCGATAAATAATGCACATCGTGTTCTTTGGAATGCACGAATGACTTACAAATCTATCGGGTATTAATCCGCTAAATTAGATGTTACTTTTTCCATATTGACAGAACTTCCTTGCCCTCTTTGATGATGGCAACGAGTTCGTCTTTTGTTATCTTCTTATCTTCTACAGCAGCACCAAGCGTATCAAGAAACTCACCGACTTCCTCTATGGTTTTTGCTGCTTTGGTGTAAATTATTCCACCACCTGCGACAAGTGCTAACACGGCGGTTGCGATATAGGAGATTAACTCCCATGTCAAAAAACCTTTTATCTTGCTGAACACACTGGCTTCTGCTACTGTTGAGAACAACAGACAGAATAACAGTGTCCACTCCCATCGTTTCATACCATCTCCTTATCCGTCTCTTATCATTGAGACAATTTCTTTTGCACGTAATTTTACGTCCCTGTACCATTTATATACTTCAAGTCGTTCTGCTACATAGTTCCAATCTTCTTTATTGATACCATTGATAACAGTCCTGAACTGTTTGAATGTTCCGATACCAACATTGAACATGATATTGGCGAGTGCATCTTGTCTGCGTGGCGAGAAGTATTGCCAGCGAGGGAAAATGCCTTTCAGGTATTTCTCTGCTTCTAATACATCACGCACCAACATATTGTGTGCTGTCTCTTTGCTCACCACAACATTGAGTATATCTTCTTCGGTGAGTCCATCATTCTCAAGATTATGTCCATACCCGACAGTCCACTTGCCAGCAGGGCATTTGTATGGTTTTCCTCTAAAGCCCTCGTGTCTCTTTAACTGTTCAAGACCTTCAATAGTCATTGGATTGTTGCCTCCGATGCAGAGCAAGATGACCAGACTTGCTAATTTTATAGGGATTAAAATCCCTTAAATCCCTGAAACGCACCAAAGCCCTCAAACCCACCAAACGCAGTATCTTTTTTCTTCGACTTTGGTTTATATTGTTTATAAAAGAATATATCCTTTGGGTTGCCTTCCTTCATTGCCTTCTCCCAATCACGGGCTGCCTGTGCGAATGGGAATGGGACACCCTTGTATTGTGGTAGTGTCTTTGGTAAATTCCTTTTCGCTTCTGCACGTTTCTGTGGGTCAGAACTAAACAAATCTTTCATAGAAAAGAATAGAGATACTGCTGGTGATGGTCTAAAATCATAGATACCTGTCTGCCATTTTGTTCCACCCATGCCATGTTCCCTGCTCGGTGACCATGAGAACAACATAGCAGATGACATATCAACATTAAGGACTTCCTCTAATGCTGCTACTGCTACACCCATAGCAACGAAACTTTTAAGGAAACCATACTGGTCTGCTTTCGATAATCGTGGCGGATTAGGCATATCCTTTGCCCATGCAGGAGTTCCATTAGCCCAGCGATATGCTATTTCACTCATATACTTATAGGTATAGTTCATTGGGAAACTCATTAAGGTAGTGAATGGTCGTGCTACATCACTACTGTATATCATCGGTAAACCAAAAACATTATAAAGAAAGTTTGTATTGTTCATATCAGCATCCATGTGCTGACTGATATATTCTTTTTCTCGTGGGGAAAATAGATTATTATTTTTACCGTCTTTTCGTAATTTTATCCCATCAGCATCAGCCCAATTATACTTGTTTGTCGGATTGAGTATCTTCTTGACAGCAAAGTGATATGCAGCGAGTGCAGTTCTCTCAACACCATAGATGTGAGTTATCTCATAAGGTTTAAATCCAGTTCTGTCAAGAGCACCCATCAGTCCCTTTTGTGCCATATAAGTATCTTCCATCTGCTTATGAGACATCTTGTAGAACATAGACTTATTGAGCAGTTCCGTGAATAATGGTGTCCGTATATTAAACATTGCCTTTGTCATGCTTTCCGTATCAGCATACGCAGACTCCATGAGCCACTGTGTTGCATTACGTATAGCAAGTTTAGGTCGCATGCCCATGAATGTCCTGATGAACATTCTGCTCATAAAAGAACCAATTTCTTTTGTCGGACTTGTTCCTATATCAGCACCAAATCGTGCTGCCATTTTATCAAGTGCCTGTCCTATATTATTGTTTTCAAGGAACTTAACGATAGCCCTATCAACACTACGGGTTGCTTCTGTCGGTTGTCCAAGTATAGTTCTGTCAACCCATTTACGCATACCATCAACAGCGTGTTGTGTCTCACGTGCTACATTAGCATCGGTAGTTGCATTGCGTGATAAATCAAGAATTTTATCCATCTGCCCATCAAATATTTTCATTGGCTCACGCATATAAATAATCTCTGTGCTTTGGCGGAACATACCCATCAGTGCATTGAACGGGTCTCTCTTATGGGGAAGGTTCGCTGTGCGTTGTTGTTCAAGAGAACGCTGTCCAAGACCACGAGTTGTCTTTTCCCATTTCTCAATAGGGACAAATGCTTGCTGTGGCATATCGGCACGTTTTGTTCCTTCGGCAATCATCTTTGGTCTGTCAATGATGTGCGTCATATAGTATTCTCGTGGCTCAACCCCTGGAACACCAACTTCTCTATTAACGGCATTAATATTCTCAAGAGCCATCTTTGTCCACATCTGATATTCACCAATGAGTTTATTCATTGCAGGAGTTAAATCTTGTGTTCCACGTTTCCCCTCTATGATGAGAGATAATTGATAGTCAGCATCGGTTGGAGTATCTTTTATCTTTTGTTTGAATGCTTCTTTTATAGTTTTCTTTTGAGCACCAAACTTCTCAACCCACATCTTATTCCATTGTGGTCTCATTGAACTCTCAACATAAGTATACATGGCATCATTAACCAATGTCTTTAGTTGTGTTGCTGTCTGCAACTGTCCAACATAGGGGAGATACCCATGAAGCAAAGCAATCCTATCTTTTGGCATAAACAACGATTGGTCTGGTCGTGCTTCACTTACCTTATTAAATGTTGCGAGCATTTCCTTGTGTGCTTCTGTTGCTGGCTCAATGAATAGTTTATCATAAGCAAGTTTAATCTCATCAATGCCCAAGTCCTTGCTCGACTTCTTGCCAGTAATACTATACAGTAAATCACGATATACTGCATCTGGCATTTCTGACTCTCTCACCATCTGCTTCAGTTGACCACGTGCTTTCTTTGGGTCTGCTGATAGACCAACACCACGTTTCGCAATGAGTTTCAATACATTGGTTATCGGTTCTGGTAATCCCTTGAATAGTTCTGGTTCTTTAACACCCATATCATAAATAATATCAACAACACTTTTCATCACTTGAGGTTTAAGATTGCCGTTATCATCAACAATAATCATCCCCTGTTCTTTCAGGAGACCAAGCGATGCTTCTTTTGCTACTTTCTCTGCGATAAGTCTGCGTTCACCAACGCCACGACTATTCCACAATCCGAAAGCCATACCCTGTATAAAGGTTATCGGGACAACGTGTTTGAGATAGTCCTCGCTTAATACATCTTCTCCTTCAGCAGCACCAACGATAGTTTCTGCTAATGTCATTCCTGCACCCATCGCTATCGCTTGCCTTGCTGGGCTTTCCATGTGGAATGATGACCCTACCGTTCCGAGTATCATACCACCGAGAGCACCATACATCGCTGACTTGCCTATCTCGTAGAGGTCGGGGTTCTGTTCCTGTGTCTGTCTCACTATCTCACGTGCTGCATCATGCAAAGCGAATGTTGAGGCAGTAGCACTGATAGATGTAAATGTTGGTGCAAATGCGGTTGCTTTACCGATTACTTTCCCTGACTGCAAGAGAATAGCAGAATCGTGGACACGCTTACCAAAATTAAATGTCTTGAATATCGCTTGCGTTCCTTTGGTAGCGATACCAAAGGATGGATACATACCGACAATAGAACCTGCGATACTCCCTATCATGGTTGCTATCGGTGAATTAACTTCCGCCTGTTCAGGGATTATGTCAGGATGGAATATACCGAATGAGGCAACATCAATCGCTGTCTCTGCGGTCTTGCCAAAGGCAACAGTGAACGGGTCATACTCTTGTTCCTGTTGACCAAATGGCTGATATTGCTGATTATAACCAAATGCGTTCATTAGAAACCATAGAGATTAGATTGTTTTTTCTGTGCTTCTCTTATACCAGTTCCAGCCCTACGCAATAGACTTCCACCAACTGGAGAGTATTGTGGTATTGGTGTCTGTCCACCAGTCGGTGCATTACTGAATGGTTGAAATGATGGTGTATATAATTCCCCAAGAGGATTTTCTTCTTCATTAAAGCCAAGTAGGGGTGTCATAAATTTAGTGATAATGTTTGCTCTATTGCTTATATCGGTTTGGTCTCTTATGGATTGTTTGAATTGTGCGATATAATTTTGCATTTCCTCTGGTTTATTATAATCAACACCGAGTTTTTTAGAAAATTGTTTCCCTTTCTCTGGGTCTAACATCTTAACCAATAACCCCTCACCAATACTATTTATTGACCTTTCCTGTTCCGTATCTAATGCCAACATATACCCAACAACAGAACCTATGCTTTGTTGCATTGCTGGTGTAAGGGTTTTTACTGTATCTCTAAATTCTACTGTAAAATTTACCCAATCAGTTGCACCAGTTTTGGGATTAGTGTATTTAGAAAATAGTTCACCGACTTTTTGTGCTTCCTTTGGATTAGCAACACTATTATACATAGTAGACAAAGCATTAATCTGAAAATCCATTTGCCTTAATTCTGCTTCTTTTATCATCATTAATCTACGAAATTTTTCCGATGTAACTTGTTCCTTGTTCGTCATTATATTTTCAAGGTTGGCTGCTGTTCGTGTTCTTAATTCTTCTAATTCAGCACCATACTTTTCGTCGTAATGGTCTAAATCTTTTTTCTTTAATTGATTGGTAACTCTTTCTGTGTCCAACTGAAGTTTATTATACTCATCTAATGTTCGCATGGTAATCTTTTTTTCTTCAGTCAAAGCACCATAGTATTCTGATTGAGACTCTTGTGCGGTAACATACGCTTCAGTCTTTTTAACTTCTAATACCTGTTGATTGCTCCATATCGTATAGTTATAGACAAGTTCGCCTAACTGTGGCATACCTTGTGCGAGTCCTTGAAAGAAATGTTTCCATGTAACAGCCATATTATTCCTCCGTCTCTGTTGCGACAGCAGGTTTAGTCTTTACGCCAAATGGGTCTTTCGGATAGCGGTTAAATGCGTCAACGGCATCGTTATATCCAATCTTACCAAGACTTGATACTGGTTTACCTGTATACATACTGGCGAATTGTCTCATCTGTGCTGACTTGCGACCAAGATTAGAATAGAACTTTGTCATATTAACAAACATCTGCTGTTCTGTTGTGAGTTTTGGTTTCTCACGAAAAAGTGAACCAAGTATCGCACCGCCTATCTGCAACAGACCAGAGACAAGGAATCCAGTTCCCGTTGATAATGGTTCAAATGCTTTTTTACCAACCATTGGAACGCTACCAACACCTGCACCACTGTATGGTTGCTCATATAAATTCTTTATTGCCATATATTACCTCATTGAAGCCGTTGGGCGTTTTGTAACTTTTATAGAAGTTGGGGTCGCAAAATCCCTATTCATATTTGGTTGTAATGGTCTATAATAATACCCCAAAACATCATAAATTTTCTGTAGGTCGGCAAGAGAATAATTCTGAAACTCTTGATATGAACTACCACGTAATCTTTCTGCTTCACCAGTTGCCCATGTTTCTGTTTCTTTATAGGCATTTGTTTCATCAATCATAGTTTGTATCGCTGCCGTTCTTTCCTCTGGCGTATCATACGCCATCGGGTCTAATGCCATGTTAGCAGCCAATTCAACCATAGCAGCAGAACGGGTTGGGTCAGCGTCTTTCATATAAGAATATATCATGGGGTCGTTGATAAGAGAACGTAATGCCTGTATATCATCTGAAATCTGTGTCCCCTGAAGTTCCTCCGCAGCAAGGTCAAGTTGTCTATCCGTCACCTCTTTCTGTTCAGCAAAAGACAAATCCCATTGTCTCACTGTCTCGGTAAACTGTTGAGACCATGCAGAGAATTGATTTGTTGGGTCGCTTGTTAAATCGAATTGTCGTCTCTGTTCTGTGAGTGCTTCAGTCTGCATATCACGGATACGTGCATCTTCAAGACCAAATGACTTCTCTGCCCAATCCATCGTAGTCTTAAATTGGTCAAGACCATCCTGACGGGTGAGGTCGAACTTTTTGACTTCCTCATTGAATACTTTAGTCCATTGTTCCCGTTGGTCTGCTGTTGAAACATTGAACTGTCTGACCGTCTCAAGGAATTGATTATTTGCCATATTGAGTTGTTCTGTTGTTGCAAATTGTTCAAACTCAAATGCTTTTACCTTGAGGGCATAATCTTTCCCAAACTGGTCAGCAGCGACACGTAACTGTTCAGTTGACAAATCGAGACCCTTGACACTCAATAGATATGCTCTATTCCATTCTGATATTTGGTCAATTCTATTGAGGTCATATTCACGCAGTTGTTCATTAAATGAACTTTTCCACATATCATACTGTTGTGTACTATTAAGATTAAACTGACGAACCCCTTCATCAAACTCTGTCCGCCACATAAGGATTTGATTTTCAACTTGCCCCTCTGCTAATTCAAACTGTCTTTCCTTAAGGGCAAAGTCCTGACTCCACTGTTGAGCAGCAAGTGTGAGTTGCTGTTCATTGAGGTCAAGTTCACGGACAGCAAGAAGATAATTCTGATTCCATTGACTTACTTGGTCAGTTCGTGTTACGTCAAATTCTCTCATCTGTTCAGAAAGTTGTGTTGCTGCCAGTTCCCTGATACGAGTATCTTCCATGCCATACTGAGTTTTACCCCACTCTAATGTAGCATTAAACTGGTCTCTCTGGTCTTTGCTTGAGAGATTAAATTTCGTCATGTCGTGAGTCAACTGCGTCTCAAGCAATTCTTTCGCATGAGTGTGTTCCATGCCGAGAGCAGTTTCAGCCCACGCCATTTGTGCTGCGAACTGGTCTTTCCCTGTTTGTGTCGTTGTATTAAACTCAGTTTGACGTTGCGTCATTTCCTCGTCAAAGAACTTTTGCGCTTGTTCCTGACTCATTATCTGCGAGTCTTTCGCCCACTGCAACTGTGCTTGCCATTGTGCTTTATCGGCAGCAATAGAAAGGTTCAGATTTGCTGTTGCATTTTTCAACTGTTCCTGAACTAAATCATATTCATGGGTTTGCGACAATAACTGTGATTCTCTTGCCCACGTCATTTGTGTAGCAAATTCTGCTTTACCTTCCGTTGTCGTTATATCAAACTGGTCTTGCTCCTGTTTCATCTTTGCATAAGTCAATTCTTTAACTTGTGCTTGCTCAAGACCAAAGGCAGTCTGTGCCCACGTTAATTGCGAAAGCCACTGCTCCTTATCGGCAGTTAATGTCAGGTTAAGTGCATCAGCATCAGCCGTTATCTTCGCCATACCCAAGTCATACGCCCACGTCTTACCAGTTGCTGGGTTTATGTTCTGCAAATATTCTAATTTTAATGTTTCCTCAAACTGTTGCTGTCCAATCGTGGTGGTTGTATTGAACATAGTGAGTTGCTGTTCAAGTTCCTTATATCCCAATGCAGCACTGATATTGGCAATCGTTATATCAGCAGCAGTTCTTTCTCTCTCTGCTGTCAATGTAGTTTCCGCACCAATCCTGGCAATGGTTTCTTGTGAGGTGTTTTGTTCTCTTGCTATCTGGACACTGGTAGCATTCTGTGCGTCTGCTATCTGTTTCTGTTTCTCATAGCCAGCGAGAGCCGTATCCTGTTCTATCTGTGCAATCTGTGCTTGTAGATTGGTCTGTAATTGTGCTATCCTTTGCTGTGAGGCAGTATTGACAGCATTGATGCGTTCATTGGACTCAAGTTCAGTTGTCAATGCACCAGCACCATAAATACGATTGAGTTCATCGCTACGTTCCTGTGCAACTTGCTCATAGATACCCAATGTCCCTGTCGCCATAGTTGACGCAACTTGTGCACCATAGAGTTCACTTAACCGCATGACTCCTGTAACCGCAGCACTGGATTGCGACTTGCCTGCTTTCTCGTATGCTCTCTGTGCTTCCGTTATACCAACCTTAAGCGTTTCCTGTGCAGCGGGAACAGTTGCCTCTTTGAGCGTTGCTATCCTTCGTTGTTCTTCGGCAGCGACACCTTCATCGCTGACTATATCATAGAGGTCGCCACGACTCAACCCTGCTTCCATTAACCCTCTCGTATAGGGGTCAATAATAGGTGAAGTCTGCAGTGTCTCTACTGTAATATCATTTATATTCGGTGTATCATAGAGAGCCATATTTGCACGCCCTTATTTACATATTTGTAATTGAACGAGAACTTCTCCGCTTGTCCCTGCCGTCTTTGCTGTCACTGACATATTCCGTAAATTCGCACTCACTGATGCTGACGGAACGGAACGAGGTATAGCCCATCCGAGATTGCTCGCTGAGTAAAAGTAATACGTTACCTCACTAATTTCCTGTTCAATCGCATCTTCTTCCGTGAATGTCTGTTTGTGTATTACATTATAAGAACCATCCAATATCTCAAACTGCCACGCAAGTTTTTCAAGAGAGCGGATAAAGACAGTATCAATCATTCCTATCCCATCGCTTGTGAGTCGTGGGAACGTCTCTCTCTCACTCTCACCACTTGCAATCGCTTCTGTATAATGAGTTGTAGTGGTCGTTGATAAAGTATAATTCATATTATTACTCCTTTAAAATGATGTAATATAATAAATTCTCAATGATGTATTCTTGCCGTTGCCAGCATAACTGCCTGCCCTGAAATAGACGTGTTCGCATTGTGGTAGACTGTTAAGTGCGGAAACCTTTGTACCAGATGTACTTACATTCACCGAATCAACCAAAGTAAACTCCCATGTATTGTTCTTCTCATTGCGTTCTCCTGCATATACGTTTATCATTACCTTGACTGAGTCGCCTGCCTGATAGGAGAATATCTTGAGTGAGTTATATGGTGCTGGTCTGTATACCATTGTGCTGTCTAATGCTGATGTCCCATTGACAAGGAGTGAGTCGGTCTGTGTTCCTGTTATACGCCATGCTGTTGCAGCAACAACACGTCTCGCATAGAGTTTAAATTTATCATACCACGATGGCTCAACAATAGGATATTCTGTCCGCAGTGTATCGAGACTTGATAAATCCTGTTCACCAGTAGCACGTTGTGCTTTGATTTTCCATATATAGTTAGTGCCAGGGACTAATGCAGTTACCGTATCCACAGCAGCAGCACTGTCTAATACAGCGACTACGAGTGAGTCTGCTGACATGAGGACAAGACTATCCAACGCTGCCTGTCCTGAATAGGTTATCCGTATAGTCGTTGTAGTCGGATAGTCCATCGTGAATGATGTCGGTGCGGTAACATCTGCTGACCAGACAATCCCATAATAGATAAGTGGTATAGCAAATGCCAACATCAGTGTAATTAAATTCTTTTTCATCTTCATCCCTTTACTCCTTGTTAATTTTTCTTTCTATTATATTCACTTATTGTATCCATTCTACCGATTATATTAGCGATACCACGACTACAATCAATAAGCATTTCGTGTTGTTTATCCATCTTGGTTTTAATATCTTCAAGTGCTTTATCCATCGTTGTTGTTTTATCCTCAAGCATAACAATACGTTCTCTCATGTTTGCCATTATACTACGTGGTGATAGTGAACCAACAGAAAAACCGCCCAAAAATGTAAGGCACGCAAATAGTATCGCTATCACCCAACGATAGAAGTTTGATGTATTCGGTAGTGTCATGGACTAATCCCTTACGGTTGACTTCTTATTAAATGAGTTTTTGTATAGATATATGTTGTGTCAGCATTAGCACTATACCAAGTTTCCCCACCAGTAAAACCAGTTGTATCAGGCAAAGTTGCATTGAGTGCATACTTATTATAGATAGCGGTTGACTTTATTGGGTAGTCAAAAGTATATCCGCCACTTGCACCACTAAATACTTGTTGGTCACCTGTATTCCACGTTATCGTTGAGGTATCACCATCAGTCGCAGCACCAGTAATGGTAGGAACACCTGAAGGAGCATCGACAGTGATAGAGGAGTCTGTGCCTGCTGGGGTTAATTCTTGTGATACAACAAGTTTTTTATTATAGAGTGTCAATGCACCAGCAATTCGTTTAGCATCAACATGCCCTATAACAACATCATCACCCAAAAAACTATATCTGCCAATTCGTAAATCCACCCATCTTGGATTAGATGCACCAATGTTATATGTCATGTCGGCAGATGGGTATAGGTTCATTTTCATATAAACACTAGACATATATCCGAGACTATCAACATGGAATACCGTATTCCCATTACTCGAATGCAATGCCAACAGTGTATCCTGTGCACCAACTATACCCTTGACATCAAAGACAGTCTTGGCGTTAGGAGTTGTATTGAGTCCAAAACTTGCACCGTTTAACTTAACAGCATCATTGGCTTCCCACGTTATTGTGCTTGTAGAAGCATCAGTCGCAGCACCTGTTATCGTGGGAACACCAGAAGGAGCACCAACTGTGATAGAGGAATCTGTGCCTGCTGGGGTTTGTTCAAGAGTTGAGATAAAGGATTTGGAGTAGGCGGTTACTGAATTAGTAATAGGCGAAGTCGTCCCGATGCCGACGTTGCCACTACTATTTATTCTGACCCGTTCCGTTCCAGCCCTCGTCGTATTATTAGCGGCCGTATAAAAAGACAATTGAGTTGCAGCGTTATAACCAGAAGCACTGCCACCAAAATTTACTTTATTATCTGCTGCCGAATCAGATGCTCCACCAAATACCATATAACCCTCTGGTTCGGTTGAATGGTTATATTGTGTTCCAACCATATAAGCCCTTTTTACTGTTCCATCATCAGTATCACCAAGATAGACTGGATAGCTTGCAACGTGTAATTTGCCAAGCGGACTCGCCGTCCCGATGCCGACGTTACCATTAGCAGAAACATAAAATAGATTCGTACCAACCAATAGTGAGTCTGCATACAAATATCCCCAATATGATTTATTTGTTGGTGCTCTCAATGGATTAACAAGGTCAGCACCAGAGACAGAGGCATTGGTAATCTTAGTGGAGTCAACTGCATTAATCATCAGTTGTGTTCCACTGATACCACCACTCGCTATATCAGCCCCTGACAATCCACCTGCATTAACATTACCAGAGTCAATGACTGCTACTGCCAGTGAGTCAGAAATCTCCGCTGCTATCAGTCCTGACACATAGGTCTTTAACTGTCCTGCTGTATCCCATGCAAAGTTCAGTGCAGATACACTGGAAGTCTGATTGAAGAATGTAATCCCTGTCAGTATCAGTATAGGGATTAAGAATAGTATAATCTTTTTCATGCTGTCTCCTTAACCTATGAATGTCAGTTTATCTGCGACTGATAAGCCCTTGAATTTCTCATATCCCTGTTCATTGATGCGTTGAACCACTTGATTAGACAGGATTGTCTTGAGTGATGCCATAACATCTTCATCTGTCTTGGTAATCAGAATGAGATATTTCTGATAAATTGATTCTTCGCCATTTGTTAATGTAATCGTGTGTGCAGCCATTATATTCTCCTTTTATTTATAGACCTATAGCGAATGATACACCAATAGAATAATTGTTTGCGGAAGCGTGACTATCTGATGCCCTTACACTAATTGCAGTTCCGCTTGCAACTTTGACTGGATAGGTAATAGCAAATGGTATTGACATATCATGTCCAGCAGCACTTACGGTAGTTAATCCACCAGACAATCTTATTTTTGCTGCGGGGGAAGCACCTGTTCCAATCTCAATACACCAATTACACGCCTCATCAGCAGTTGCTGGCAATACCGTGATATGTGAAATCCAACAATCCGCAGCAGCGGAAGCATCAACTGTAACCCATGAGCCGAATGTGTTCGCCGTAGCACTTGATGTAGCGGTAACAACATCAGGTGTTCCAGTTTCAGTATCTTGAACTATTGTTATAACCTTATCACTCTTTGGTATCTTTGCTATCTCATTCAATAGCCCCTTGATATATGCTACAAGGGTCGCTACAGTCCCAACAGTCGTTACTGCTGCGTCAGTCTTTATACCAACCACATCACGGGTATAGACATTGGTTGAAGCATCAGCAGTAGGGACTTTACTTATATTCTTTAGATTTTCTACACCTATACTCATCGTATCACTCCTTAAGTAATTTTAAGCCCATTGACATATATGGTCGCTTTTGCATCAACATCCGCAACTGCCTGCAATGTATCATTCACATCACTGAATATCTGACCTATGTCATTGAGCGTATATGTCTGGTTTGCATCAAGTGCCTGTTTAAAAACTTGATTTCCTGTCGCTGCTGTCCCAACCGAACCTGAACTATCAGGCACGAAGTAGAGTGTTACTGTTACCGCAGACGAATGAGTATTATGCAATGTTATACTATCTATAAATGTCGTTGTGCTCGCTGCATTAGCATAGATAGTTTCAGTCGAACTGCTAATCACAAGGTTGGTATCATTCAACCAATCAAATGCTACTGCCATTACAACCTCCCTCCAGATGACCTCATTATTAAGAATATCGCTAAATCTTCAGCCGTAAAACCTGTCAACCCACCAAAGATAAGACGTGCATCAATCCCATCATGGTAGTGTCCTGTTGTTGTCTCAAGTGCAGCGTTAAACTTTGTTACTATCTCACTGATAGTCGTATTAATATCAGCAACACTATTCACATCATTATTTGCGAATGTTGTGATATTGTTTGTATCAATAGCAAGTGAACTCGCAGCCATAATTTATCCCTTTATTCTTGACGGTTGATGAACTTGGTAAAGCAACTCACTCCCATTATATGTAATAAAATCTTTATCATTCGTCCCATCGCAGATTATGTTAAACATAATATACTGAAATGGTTCATGTATTCCTATTGGTCGTGGCATGACAGCATTATCAGTATATACTGTATTACTCCACACCTGTTTTTGATATGTTTTTGTGCTTGCTCTCCAATAAGGAACTCTATTATAAAGAACTAAATATTTATCTGTGCTTGGTAAAACATAACTTCCGTCAACTATCCATTGTATCTTGATTGAAGCATCTGTATACTGACTGACGTATGGCATAAACATACGTGCCATCTTACGCACTGTTATCCCATAGGGTTTAAATGGTGCTGGTGTTATCTTGACTGGCACGTCATAATCAGTCGTTACTCCTGCTACTCTTTTCTGGTCTTTCTTTTGAAAACTTTCTTCCATAACATAGACATAACCGAGACTATCCCCCCGATAGATTTTCGTTCCACTATCACTCGTATATACTGCTGATAGGGTATACGGTTCATACCCTGTCCCCTCAAACCATCCCGACCATACATCATACGCACCCAACTCTCCTTTTGCTTCCGATAATCCTATATTGTAAACTACTGATTTATCACTCGTTATTGAATACTTTGTCCGAATACCAAACTGTATCTCCTGATGTTCAGCGTCATACGCACTCACTATATCACTATGGTTCTCCACTGTTCTATATATATCATAGATGTTATTATCAATAGGTTTTACTTCAAGTCCATTCTCTATAGCATTACGCAGTATACCCTTATATATATGAGATTCATCACAGAAATAGAGGATATTCCCTATGTTAAGAATAGACCAATGACTTGTAGTTCCGTATTCAGATGATACAGTTATCTGTTCTGCGGTTGTGCTGCCAGGGTCTCCCTCTGTAATTATATCAGTGCTGAACTGTTTGAATATGACACCAAAGTTATACACTCCGCCAAGACCTGTTACTCTATCGCCTTTTTGCCCACGTGCTGTCCAGTAAAGTGCTGAACCGCTTGGTTTCCATTCAGTGCAGTCAAGTGTGTCACTTACCCATACAGTTGATGGGTCACTATCACAACCTGAAGCAAGGAGTCTATCTCCATACGCTTTCAGGTAGCGTGGATTCTGTGCCCACGGGTAGTCTCCAGTCGTATCAACACCTGTTACCGTTGTCCCATCATACTTAATAAAGTCATGCCCGTTAGCGAGGATGGCATAAGCAGTTCCACTACTGTCCTGAAATGTTTCCCATGATGGTCGTGCTGTTGTGTTGAGCGGATGGACATAATCAAATGTATCTGTTGTATCATTCAACTTATAGAGTATATCACCAGCAGTAACTAATACTGTATTGACTGTCGTGCTTCCGTATGGTCTATTGAAATTATAGATAGACGTTACTGCACCATCGAGAGCAGTCGTATTGAGCAGTCTACTGCCTAATCGTGTAAATGCGACACCTCTGTCGTCAATGTGGCAATTCTTTATTACATTTGCCTCATACTCATTGAGCGTCAATACGTTCATCGTTGTATTACACCCACGAAGGAGAGGCGGATACGTTACCTTATTCATTGCTCTCGGCATTACAATGTTCCTAATATTTCAGCGATTAACTGTCCTTTTGATTTCTGGAAACAGTTGATACCTTTCTCCTTTGCGATTGTGCGGACTTCAGCGACAGACATACTCTCAAGAGATTTTGGTTGTTCTGGTTGAACTGGCTTCTGTTCTTTCTCTATGAGCATTTTTGTCAGCACGTCAAGTTGATGTTGTAATGATTTTATTTGTTCCGCAGACTCTTCCTGTTGTTTTCTCATCGCTTGCGGAGAGTTCGGTGATACCTTTGTCTTATAGACTTTCTTCCCGTATATCGCCTCCGCTTCAGGGGATGATGGGTTCATATTATAGACAGTTGTCCCATGATGTCCAAAATACTGTCCACGTTTCAGGGGAGTTCCCTGAACATCAAGTGCTGTCTTGACAGAAGTAATATTCTTTAATTCATTCGGGACTTCATAATCACTCCGAGTCCCAATAATATCACCCTGTTTACGTTCTGCTGGTGTTTCAACTGCGACTGTTAAGTCAGACATAACCTCTCCTTGTTAGTCAGTCCTGTCAAATTTTCTGACAAGTTCTGGTGTTTGTTTTTGTCTCTTACCCATTCTCTTTTTCATTCTCTCATTATCTTCTTCTATCTTACGAAGTATCTGGCTGTCATCATCGCTATATGTTAATAATACTTTCCGTATAGCACGGTTGACTATCATTGAATGATACCGTTCAGGTAGCGGACTGATGAGTTCCATTGTGCTTGATGTGGTTGGTGTAGTAGTCCACGCAGGAGTTATCGTAGCGACTTTAGTGCTTGCCACATAATCGGTTATCCTGCGTATCTGACCAGCGACATAGACTTTCATTCCATTGTAGTAATCATTCTCTGGAATTATTTCACCAGCGGTAACTGTCGCAGGAAATGTAATATCAGTGCTTCCTGCATTAGCAGCAACAGTCCCATACAAGAACCCGACAGGTCTGCGTGTATACCACACTCTCATTGTCTCGCTTATCGGTTGTAATGGGAACTCAATATAGTTATCAACGATTGACCATGTTTGCCTGTCAACTGGAACAGTTCCGTCAACGATACTTAATCGGTCATTCCATGCAGTCGCTATTGTTTTCATCGGGTCTGTCGTGCCACTGGTTATATCGCATACCATAAGAATAGTCTCATAATTGAATGGTATGCTGTCAGGGATATAATATCTCCATGACCCATCGAGAGTTAAATCAAAAGAATTGGCAAGAATATAGGGGTCGGCAATGAGCAACTCATCGCATACTTCGTTCTGTGCTTCATCAAGTGCGTTTATTTCAAAATTTGAATCAAGTGAACTATAATCAAGGTTATCTAAAGCACCGATACGTAATTCTTCAAGCATCCTTTGAACTGTTAAGATAATAGGTCATCGCCCCTTTCTATAATGCCAAACTTGGTTGGAATGGTTTTTCTAATTTAGCACCTTTCCTCTCATTTTCAGATGCCCACAAAGGTCTCAAATTATCTAACGACCAACAACGTTTAAAATCAATGTGGTCTGTATTTTTATAATTAAATACAGAAATTGGTATTATATGGTCTATATGCCATTCCCCATAATTATCCCAAGACATTCCATCTTGAAACAAATATTCTAAATGTTTTATCAAATCTTTTCTTGAATACCCAACAAGCAATTCCCATCTCCTGTAATTTTTTGACTCACCCTTATATTTTAATGTTTTTCTAATATTGGTGCTTATTGCTTGATTTAATTTATACAGAGGGTCTTG
>Ga0265297_10004827_pt1 | contig 21414 bp, 20 predicted proteins | sample Munlanlwell13791_FD_192502 | JGI IMG/M metagenome (GOLD analysis project Ga0265297, IMG submission 192502) | Leachate microbial communities from a municipal landfill in Southern Ontario, Canada - Leachate well 137-91 | ecosystem: Engineered > Solid waste > Landfill > Unclassified | place...
ACCGAAGCCGTCACTTTATCAGTATATAGTTTTTTATTTACATCTTCACCCCGATAGAGCACCTTGGCCGCGTATCGCTTGGAAATAGGCTTGTAGGGCATAAAATCCAGTTCCAATCGATCTTTAACACACGCAAACACTTCTTTCTCTTTGCCTAAATCAACTTTATCTTCCAAGCACAAATAAGTCGCCCAGCGGTAGTATGATCCCGTATCAACCAACACAAATCCCTTTAGTTTTTTCTGCATGTTTTTGGCCAGTGTCGATTTCCCGCCCCCGGCCGGCCCATCGATTGTAATAATATAAGTCATTTTGCTTATTAATAGTTGATATCGAAGTTGATAAATTTTAATTTTTAAATTTTAAATTTAAAAACAATTTTAAATGAATAAATTTTAAATGTTTAAAACGATAATAAATATAGATATATTTTAAAATTTAGACATTTAAAAATTTAAAATTATTTTAAAATTTAAAATTTAAAATTCAAAATTATACTCATTCCCAATAAAAATTATTAAATCCCCAATCCAGCAGAATTTTTGACTCCTGAAAACGGTCCGGGCTGTTCATAACGACGGCCATGACGCGGTGACCATCTTTTTCTGCTTGGGTGATCAACACCTGTCCCGCGTTATCGGTAAAACCGGTTTTTACGCCCTGGACATTTAAATATGAATCAAGTAACTCATTGGTTGTTTGCAAATAGTGTGACACATCGCCACTGACCGAAGTAACTGTCATTTCCTTGGTCCGAACAATATCAACAATAGTTGGATTTTGCATAGCGTATTTAGCCAACAAAGCTAAATCACGCGCCGACGAATACTGGCCATCAGCATCAAGACCGTGAGGATTAACGAAATGAGTATTTCTTAGACCCAATTTAGCCGCTTTTTGATTCATTGACCCAATAAAGCTATCAACTGACCCGTCGCCACCCACTCGCGCCAAAGTTAAAGCGGCATCATTGCCTGATTTTATCAATAATCCTTTTAGCACCTCACCGGCGTATATCTCTTCACCTGGCAGCAATCCCATCACCACCGGTTCAACATTGGTATCGGCGGCAGCTATGGTTATCACTTCTCCCATATCAATATTATCCAGGGCCACCACCGCTGTCATCAGCTTTGTCACTGAGGCCATCGCCCGCTGCTCATCGGCGTTTTTAGTGTATAAAATTGCCGACGTATCCACATCAATCACCACCGCCGAAGTAGCTTCGATAATTGGATATGACAACGGATCGATTTCATATGGAGCAATGTTTGATAAATCTATATCAGGCAAATCCAACTCTTTACTGGCCGCTGGATTATGTATCCGTATTTGGTTGGGATCATTGATACCCAATTTTTTTGCCATATTTAAAACCTCCAAATTGGCATATGTTGCACCAAACAAATCACCAACCACCATTAGGCCGGCCAAAGCCAATTTTATAACGTCCAAAAACATCTTAATATTAATTCAATAATTATTACTCTTACTATAGCATCATCAATTTTCAATTATCAAACAAACACCCTCAAATCAATGAGGGTGTTTGTAAATAATAACTTATTGGTAGTTTTATAGATCTTCGTCACCAAGACTTACGGCTTTTCCACCTTCCGGCTCCATGATTTTCATAGTCACGCGGGCTTCGTTCTTGGCGCCCAATACTTTGAGCAATGAACGAATGGCTTTTGCTGTACGGCCTTCTTTACCAATTACCTTACCCATATCAGATGGGTCAACAAAAAGGGTGATCAAAACACCTCTTTCGTCGATAGTTCTTTCGGTTCGAACTTTGTCAGGATTATCAACTATTGCTTGCACAATATATTCGATAAACTCCTGATCTTCTCTTTTGTCTTCAGCCATGTCTCTCCTATAAATTCTTAATGTGTAAATCTCTAACGTATGTCAAAGAGTTAATTTGAGTGTGAAGCCATGATTGATCGACCAATTAATAAAACTAACACACTTAACCCTTCGATTTAAAAATAACTAATTACTATCTTAAAATCAACCACCAGCCTTATTCTTTTTTCTCTTCAACAGTTTTTTCTTCAGTTTTTGGCTCGGGTGTTTTGGCTTCTGTCTCTTTTTTGGGTGCTTCTTCTGTTTTTACTTCAGTTGGAGTAGCTTCCGCCTGAACTGGTTTTTCTTCAGTCTTTGGTTCTGGCGTTTTGGCCTCAACCTCTACTTTAGGAGTTTCTTCTGGTTTCACTTCGGCTTCTTTTCGCTTCTTACGCTTCTTTTCCAACCAGAAACTGGTCGGTAGATCGTCTTTTTTGAGCACTCCTTCTTTGACCAACATCATACCCATCGTACGAGAATATTGAGCGCCTTGATCCAACCAATATTTAGCTCTTTCGGCGTCAAGCTTTAGCTCTTTCGATTTGGGATTGTAATAACCAATAAATTCAATTTGTTTGCCAAGAGGTGGATTGTGCTTTTCCGCTACCGAGATTCGATAAAACGGCTGCTTTCTCTTACCCATTCGGGCCATTCGGATCATTAACATAGGTATACCTAAAGATTATAGTTATTCAAACAAATACTATTATATTTGATATAGAGAGTCAAATCAAATAATGCCCGTCTCTCATCTGGCCACTACGGCTGAATTCACTCGCTGTTACTGTTTTTTTGCCGGCTAATTGTAATTTGATAATTTTGACGGCAAAATCGGCAGTACCAATATAAATTTGGTCATCATCAATCTTTACTTCACCGGGTGACAGTTTTTCATCCGACGATTCAGCCGCGATTATCTTCAAATATTTCCCCTCCCACTGGGTAAAAGTGCCCGGCCAGGGGTTAAAAGCCCGCACCATGTTCACAATCTCTGGTCCCGATTTATGCCAATCAATCCGCCCGTCCTCCTTTTTTAATCTCTCCGTCACCGTCGCTCGACTCTCATCTTGTTTAATAGGCTGAATTTTCCCGCCAATATAATCAGGTAATGTTTTGATTAATAAATTCGCCCCCATTACTGCTAACTTATCATGCAATGTTTCTAAATTATCATTATTCGTAATTTGTAATTTGTCATTTGTAATTATATCTCCCGTATCCAACCCCGCCTCCATTTTCATAATCGTAATTCCCGTCTCTTTATCGCCATTCCGCAACGCATAATGAATCGGTGCGGCCCCGCGATATTTGGGCAACAATGACGCGTGCACATTGACACATCCATACGTTGGTATATCCAAAATCGACTGCGGGATGATCTGACCAAAAGCGGCTACAATAATTATATCCGGCTGTAATTCTTTTATCTTTTCCACCCATTCTGTTTTCTTAATTCTTACAGGTTGCATCACGGGAATATTGTTATCCAATGCCGCTTGTTTAACCGGTGAAAAAGATATCTGCTGTCCCCGCCCTTTCTTCCGATCGGGAGCAGTAAAAACGGCGATTATGTCATATTTATCATCAATCAAAGCCTGCAATGAATGTACTGCAAACTCCGGCGTACCCATAAACGCGACTTTCACTTTTTTTAAATTGTTATTTTTATTTTGCATGTTGATGAATTTTAAATTCACTATTTATCATCCGGTTTGTATTCCTTCAATTTCTTTTTATCCGTTATCCGGTCAATAAATAAAATCCCGTTCAGGTGATCAATCTCATGCTGCAGCACTCGCGCCAGCCAACCAGCGGCATCGATATGTAGATCAGTGCCATCAACATTTTTGGCCACCACAATCACTTCTCTCGGCCTTTTCACCGTTCCGACTTTGCCCGGCACTGACAAACACGCCTCGTCCATTTCCACCCAGTTGCCGGAAGCCTGCAAAATATCCGGGTTAACCAATACCATCGGCATGGGTAATTTATCTGGATTATTTTCTTTATCAATATTAATCGCGATCACTCTTTTGTCCACCCCCACCTGCGTCGCCGCCAGTCCCACCCCGTCAAATTTAATCATCGCCTCGCTCAGTTCGTTGGCAAAACTCGCTAATTTATCATCAAAAACCGTTACAGCCGCAACGGTTTTTCTTAAAAATTTATCCGGAAAAGTAAGAATTTTCATGCCCTTACTTTAACAGGAATCAGGTAAAAAATCAATGTGAGGGGAAAATGACAACTATTTGTAAAAACAATTTTTATTAGTCAGCAACTCTTTTGGCTTTTTTTGTTTTTTTACCTACCGACTTTTTCTTTGATGGTTTATTTTTGACTGCCTCATTCCCCTCCGCCCCGCTTTTTGGTGAGTCATTTTTTAGTAACTCAGCTGCCGCTGATATTGGTGTCAATAACTGCACTATTTTATCCAACTTATTATTTAGAGTCTCTATTTCTTGTTTAAAATTATTGTCAGTTCTTACCTGGCGATCTGGGCGTTTATCATTTCTTTTGTCACTGAAAGATTGTCTTTTTCCCTGGTGTCGTTCTCTGCCACCCTGTTTATCGAAACATGGGCTGCAATAAACTGGTTTTTCACCCGACGGTCGAAATGGCACTTCACAATCTTTCCCGCACGCATCACACACCGCCTCATACATCTGTGACCGTCGATTATCCCTGCCGCCGCCAAAGCCTCTGCCTCGGCCACCTCTTTTGCTGTCATAATTTTTTACCCGATATGCATTTCCCATTTTTTCCTTTCTTATTAATTCAAATATACGTGAACTTGAGCATATGTTGTTTTGATGCTAATAACAATAGACAGTTTGCCTCCAAGTTATTTTTAGTATTTTTTGGCTAATATTTGGCCAATTCTAATTTTTCTGTTCTTGACAGTCTTTTTATCCGGTATTCCTCTTTAGCTGCAGCAGATTTATTATTAAATTTTCTCGAATACACCAATTTCACCGGCCGCCGCCCGCGCGTGTATTTGGCTCCCAACTCCGACGAATTGTGCTCCACCACTCGTTTTTCGATATCCTTGGTAATGCCGGTATAAAGAGTTCTATCCGCGCATTGGAGAATATAGACATACCAGGCATTTTTCATAAATATTACTAATTTTGGTACTAAAAATACCAAAATTAAACCAAATTTAGTGATTAAAGTCCCCATATTTTTCCAAAATGGGGAATACTAGAAAAATTGTGAATTATTCAAGAAACAACACCACGTCTCGAACCATCCAGATTATTTTTGGAAGGCAATATTATTCACATGTATAGTTAAATATAAAGTATTTATGAAATCATTGTAACATATGAAAAATGGTGGCCCAATCTAGTCCCCATTTCCAGAAGGTTAATTAGTATATTATATATTGACAAAATTATAATAATATGGTAGCATGTAACAAATATTAAATTATCATCATTAGTTAAATGAATAATTTACAAACAACCAACAGTGATCTCGAAAATATACCACCAATACTTTCTTTGGGAACAAACCCAAGAGAAAAGATAGCCAAAAATCCAATTCTGGAAATAAAAAATAGCATCGAAGACTACACTTCCACCTGTCTGCCCCCGATTAATAAACTAATCAATCAATTACTGCCTGACCAAAAAAGTCGTGACCTTACTTTTTATGAAAAAATCGATGCCGCCTATGCTAGATTGCAAGATCAAAAACTTGTTTCAATCCACAAAATACAGCAGGAAATTAACAAACTTGAGGAACAATGGCAAATCAAAATTAATCAGTCAGAAACCAAGATCAATGACCTCAATACGTCACTTCTCCAAGAAAAGTCAAAGCAAAGAGAGACAAATGAAGAGAACATATTATTGCAAGAGCTAATAACTGAAAACATTGCCGAAATTGACGTCAAAATTAATGTCGGACGTCAAGATGAAAACTTCTTCAAAAACCGGACAGCCAAGTTGGCTAAAAAATTGAATATACTTTCAGCTAAAATCGAGAAAAATAACAAAAGGCTTAGTAAAAAAGCTAAAGAACAAAATTCAATCGATGAAAAATATCTTTATGCTTTAAACAATTTTCGGCCGGCCTATCAGATCAACTGGGAAAATGCCAAGCATAACTACATCGAGACACTCAAATCACTTGATCTGTTTTATGATGAAATGGACGTTGATGAAACTCTCGAGCAGAGTTTTCTGATGATGGCTGATCAAATTGATACCAATAGTATCTATTACCAGGGATCAGTTACCAAATTAAACCAATATCGGGAAGTTAAACAATTAATCAATCGTCTGGAACGAAAAAAGAAAAATGGCCATCAAGTCTATATCAATTATGAATTACTAGACAGTTATAAGCCTATCATTGATGTGCTAAGATCGATCAAACTTTTGGCCGAAACCCGATCAGAATTAGACCAATTCTATGGCAAAATAAGTCATATCAATCACGAGCAACACAATTTAGTCAAGCAATTTGAGGATGTGTCTTTGCAAAAAGAAGAGCAGGATGAATTTCTGCAAATTTCCCGTCAAGAAAATAGTCAACTGGCTCAGTCCAAAAACAAACTATTGGCCAGCTACAACCAGCTGGAAAATAATAATCAATTTGAAGAAACCAGCGCCATAAAAAAGATAAAAGCCGAGATTAAGCAGGAAGAACAAAAATGGCACGTTTTGCGACAAGAAAAGACAGCTGTTATTCAAGATCAAAAAGATAGAATCAATGATATCACGCAAAACGGTGATGATTTGGATGGTGTATTAATAAACACTTGTTGGAAACTGCAAAACTCGAATCACGACCAATTCCATCCGATTTATAAAAAAATATCTCAAACTGACAAAATTTTTACTTATTTTCACCTCAAAACAGATAAGGAATACTTCACCAATAATCCTTCGCTTTATCAACTGACGCAAAAACAACTAAATGAGCCTAAATATGGCAGTCCCTATGGCTTGTCAGAATTTGTACCTGAAGAAAATCCCATTGAAAAAAAGCGTATCAGGCTCATTGAGGATCTCAATCAAACTCTGGAAAAAAGTATTGTGAAAAATTTAATACTCGTTAGCTGGGTAAAGAAAAATATGAGCGCCAAGGATCCCGCCCGCGATAAATTACTGGCTCAATTAAGCGTCAATTCACAGAAAATGCATAAATTATACAATAATAATTTTACCTATATCTCCAATCTCGGCAAAAAAATAATTCCAGCAGAATTACATAAGCAAGCACCACTCGATCAATTCGGTTGTGGTCATCTGTCGGAGATAATTACGGCTGCCGCCATTGCTGACGAGCAATACCAGCGGGATCAAGACGGGTTTACCACTTTCCAACTGTCGAATGAATTCGAGGGCTATGGTCAGGATCTTGGTTTTGCCTTCCTGAACAAATCAGGCGAATTTTGCCATTTGGCCTATGCCCAAGTCACCACCATGTCCGATCTGGTAACCATCGAACTACCTTCCGGCCTGATTAACGGTGAAAATGGTAATCTCACCGTTCTAAACAGTAAATATATCGAAAAGGTAAAAAAATCCTGGGCCAACAACGCTTTTATCATTCAAACCAAAAAATATTATCATTTGTTCGACGATTATATTCAGCGCCGTGATTACACCACGCCTGAATATATGCACATTTACATTGTCAAACCTTTATGCCAACGACTCAAAGACAGGACAGACCACGATTTATCTCTACCGGACAACATGAAGTCGCAAGCCAAATTGTTTTTTACTTATTTGGCCGCCAATGATAAGTTCTTCCAGGATTATTTTGTTCAAGAAAATATTGATCTCCATAATTAACCACAATTTAACTATAATTTTTACTAATTAATTAATAAACATGTTAACAAGTGAAAAATTCCCTCAACCAATTAAGGATTTTTACTCCACCGAATCCACATCCAAACCAGTTTTAAACGATCGATTGGCGATTGCTTTAAATAATAAACTAGAGAAATCAGCCAAACAAATAGGCGATATTATCGATTCCGGACTGGACACATCGCAAAAAAGAAAGGTAATCAAATCAAAAATTACCCAAGCGATCGAATTAATAAATGCGAATACGGGCGGAGCATATCTTAACATGATGTACAATCAATGCAAAAAAATGCAGAAACAAGAACTTCCCGCTGGTGGAGGGCGAGAAATAGGATTAATGTGTAAATTAGCTCAGTATCAAAATTATATGTACATCAAACATTTGGAAAATAATAAATCACTATAAATTAGACATTATCCAATCATCAAAAAATACAGGTCGCCTGATCTGTATTTTTTGATATACAAAACGGAAATTTATCCGCTGTATTCAAGCCACCATTTATCCTACCCATTATTTACTTTTTTATAACCATCTTGAAAAAAACCGCTAAATATGTGATAAATAGTACATATTTCGCACATATTATTTTAGAAAGGGGGTGAAAAAATGAGAATTTTTTTGAAAAAAATAATAATAAAATCCCCAGGTTTTTTTCTGGCCATGTTGGGGGCAGGATTAATCCTCGGTGTTCTTCCATTTTCTGTACCATATGGAAGAATATTTGGGATAATTTTGGTCCTCATGGTCACACCAAAAAAGAGTTTAGAAGAATCCGAAAAAGAGGAGGGTATATATGGAATAATTTTTCATTTAATACCCTGCCTGGTGGCCTGGGGATTTTTCATATTCTATATTTATTTTGGGCTGGAACTCTGGTGCCGCTCAAAATAAATATTCATGGGAGAGTACAATAACTCTCCTATTTTCTTGCCCAAAATAATAGCAATATACTTGAAAAAAACCAGCAAATATGGCATAAATAGTGCATCTTTTTGCATAAGTGAAATAGAATACATTCCAGGATTTAATATTTTGAATCTTATAATGTGTTCTATTTTATATCTCTTGATTGGAAGAATATTTAATAGACTGCAAATTAAAAAAGAAAGGAGTGGTTTTCATGCGAAAACTACTTTTTATTGTATTCATAGTATTAATATTTTGCTCTCAAGTGAGGGCGGAGGAGGTCGACAACTTGCCGGATATAATATTCCATGAAGTGTCGGCCAAAAAAATAGATTATAAGGTAAATTTTGTGGAAATGGATAATAGGACAAAAGAACTCCTTTTATTCGTTTCCGAATTTACTAATAATCTTATTGGCGACCAGTTTACGGGCGAATTTGTTGATCCGGGTATTAACAAGATAATACCAAAATCCGGATCCAAAGTATCTCAGGCGGAAATTACGAAAAGAAAGATTAAGTTTTGGGAAGAACTCAAAGAAAAATTTCCAGAATTTAAGCTCGGTAATTATTGTCGGGAAAATTATTACAAATTCCTTTTTAGTTTCCACAGTAGGTTGGCTAAATACGGAATTTTTGCAAAAATATTGACCACTCCTTCGTACTCGATAGGGGCAGAAACATTCTTCAGTTTTGAGTTTATTTATGGTTTCTACGTCATTGATAAAGTAGAAACCAAAAAAATTCAACTGGATAAACAAGTTGATGTAAACATTGTCTACCTCGGAGATGAATTAGAGATTAATGGGAAAAAACTAAATAAATTTGATCTCTTTAAGCTCGATGGGCAGTGTTTGTACGGAAACGTATTTATACGTCTCCGTAACATTAAAGAGCCAGAGAGAAACATAATGCCTCAGAGGCATATGGATGCAATCGGAAAAAAAGATGGTATTAAATTTTTCTTTGGTCGACTTCCAGATCTTAAAACTGAAGAAGAAAAGGCTGTTCTTGCGCTTTTATATTACGCATGGATGATGGATAATGAGTCGCATTCTTCGCAAGACTGCCTGGAGTCCACGATTGTACACGAGAGTGTGCATTTGTGTGACTACGCCAACCCGGTTTTTTTGGAAGCCTTCCGGCCGGAACTGACATCGAATCCGGAAGTGTTTTTGCGTAACAAATATAACACGCAAATACACGAGGAGATGTCGGCCTTATTGGGGGAATTGCAGTTTTCTCCCGATAAAAGGCCGGCAATGGAACTGTTGGTCTCGGCAAACAAAGAAGTTGTCTTTCAGGATTATGGGCATGATTATGCATTGTGGATAATCAACAATAAATTTGTTGATTATATAATATCTGCCCCTGAACCAGAAAGATTCTTCATGTTCTATGCCATAACGAAAAATGATGGCGAAATATTCGACAAAAAAGCCCAGATTAAAATGCAGCTGGGTATTCTGGCAATTCAACCAGAAATAATTGTCGAGATCGCCAAAAAATTGAGGGAGGAGCATAAAAAGAATTACGGTACTTTTTATGCTGAAGACATCCCCCTTGATGTCCCCTCAAAAAAAGAATATAAATTTAATTTTAAAAGATTTTTTATCGGGTTAGCGTTGCTCGCTCTGGCAGTAACGTTTTACTCGATAATTACTAACATAATAAATAAAACAACTAAAAAAAATAAAAGGAGGTGAAAAAATGAGAATATTTTACTTTTTGTTGTTATTATTATTCACGTTCTGCGGTCCTAGGTTGATTGGCCTGGGGAATGGAGTTGAAAACAACAAAACTTTGACCCCAAATATGTCTTGTTCAAAAAGAATAAGACAGGCTGGGGAAAGAATCTATTTAGCTGGATTCAAAATGAGTTTCTTCTGGACAAAACCAGAACCAATTTTTTCACCCTCCGGCTCAACCTCAGAGCCGGGGAAATGATTTCTTAACTCCGGTGCATAAAAGCACTGGAGTTTTTTCTTGCCCAAAAACCAAAAAACACAGTCATATACTGTGTTTTTTTATATCTAAATGGGCGAGGTGGGACTCGAACCCACACGGAGGATAAGTCCAAGGGATTTTAAGTCCCTCGTGTCTACCAGTTCCACCACTCGCCCTCGGCTGAACTCGATCCTCCCCGCTTCATGCGAGCCGGTAGGAACCGTCTCCCATTGCGCTTGAGTCGGATCGGTTCCGCCTCCCCCCCAAAAATTTTCGTCGCTATCGCTCCTCACAATTTGCGGGGACCCCTTATACCAGATTTGTTACTTGATGAATTTTCATTGCTTACCGATGAGATCCCCGATGGCCGGAGCGCTACGCTTCCGGTCGGGGATGACAATAAAGGGTTATTTCGTCTTTTCCAAGGCAATGTAAAGTTGTTGGTCTTCCGGCAGTTGGGTGCGGTTTTTGAGCTTGAAGCTTTTCGCCGGGGCGTCACATTTGAGGCCCAGGACGCGGGAAAGGTCAACACAGACTTGGGCGGAAGTATCATCGTCTTTGGCAATCGGAATAATGATCCGCGGTTCCAGTTTCTCAATCAAAGTCTGCATTTGTTTTTCTTCTTCTTTGTTCATCGGCAAAGCCACAAAAGCCACGTCGATCGTGCCCATGGCGTCCAGCTGTTCATCAGTTGGGACAAAATCCAGTTTGTCCGAATAAAAACAAGCCATGTCATCCACCATCACTTGCCAGGCAAAATGTTTATTATCGTCCGGATTGAGGATACTATAGACCATCACCGCTTTGACTTCGTATTCGCCCGGTCCATCCACCACAAACTGCCCTTCCGCCAATTTTTGTTCCTTTTGTTCAGCCGAAAAAATAACCAGATCATAACCAGTAATATCCTTAGGATTAAACGCCACATTGGCGTTTTTGCCCTTAATTGAAATTCCCGAATTGCCGTGCCAGAAGATTTCCATACCGTCATTTTTAGTGAATAAGTAACATTCATAATTATAACCGAACAGTATTTTAATGACAAATAAATCTTGATTGTCATCCCCGACCGGAAGTGAGGCATCCGAACGTTCCGGCCATCGGGGATCTCATCATCTAGAACGCAAATTAACACGTTACATATGAGATCCCCGATGGCCGGAGCTCCGCCCTGGGCGGTTTCCGGTCGGGGATGACATAGGGGGTTTTAAAAAAGCTTGCGTCTTTTAAAAAACAGCAAGCTTTATATGATATATATTTATTTTGATATTTATTTCTCCGCTGCTTTGGCAAAGTCGAACAGCCCGGGCGAGATGGGGGAATCGAGTACATTTTTGACAAAATCGTACTTGATCAAAGCGTTAAGTCGCTTTTCGGCCGGTGGGGCGAACATATAGAAAACCTCCAGATTATCCGGATTATCACGTTCGTAAGCATCGGTGGCGTCAAAATATGTATAGGCTTCATTGGCCGAGAGGCCCATGGCGGTTAGAATATCCAGCGCCCAGGCGTCAGCCAGATAGAAATCCTCGTCTTCTGTCTCCATCGTCAAGGCCGCCGCCAACTCCAGCGCTGTCCCCGCATATTGAGCTACATCGTTACCGGTAATTTTTTTCGCCAGCGAACCAAAAAATCCCACCACATCAATCTTGTCTTTACGTTTTACCTGTTCGTAACTGATTCCTCGATCGGCCTGGACCAGTGCTGAGATAATTGGAAAAAGCATGGCCTGGTCCAATTTCCCCGCCATTTTATCGCGCTGATAGCGAATAAAACCGGTCGGGATCAATAGAGTCCCGTCCGGCAAGCCGATCGGATCGATGGTGGGTGATTCAAACAAGATATAATTAATCGCTTTGATCCGTTGAAACTTATCCAGATGATCCGCCAGCGGTGCCAGTAAAGTGGCGATTTGCGCCTGTCTTTCGTCGTCCGCCGGCACAATCTGACCCCCCACATTTTTGAGCTCAGCCACAATTTTTTCCGCCTTTTTGGTTTCTTTCCGGGAAAAATCTTGCTCACCAACTTCAAATTTCACCGGTTCATCCCGCACCAACGCTTCCGGTTCAATCACCACCCGGGGCTCCTCGTAGCATTGAATAAGATCATCACCATAATCAAGCCGCAAGCACATTTCTGATATTTCAAAATCATCAAAATCAATGTATCGGTTACCGTTTTTGATCGGCGCCGTCCAAGCCCGGATCAAAATTATGTTCGTTCCTTCCCGCAGTAATTCCCGGAAAACATAGAACTGATGAATAGAATGATTATTATCAGGATTCTCACCCTGGGTGACAATCTCGGCCGCTTCCACCCCGTTGATATAGACCGGATTACCCTGATTGTTCTCCCATAACCGCTGTGCCCCGGCCACTTTCATTTGCAAACAACAACCATTTAATCCCGCCAGATCCTGGCTGGATAAATCAAAGTGCCAGCTCTGGCTCCGACAATCCGCCTGTGGTTTAACAAAATCTTCATTAATTTCTCCCTCATAGTATGAATCACCCAAATGTACCAGTGGCTCCCAGATGGATATTATTTTTTGTTTTCCCTCACCAATCCGATGGTCAGAAGAAATTACCACTCCATAAAGACAAGTAAAACTGCCCTTGGGATAAGTTACAAAAGCGGCGTTTTCCGTCCACCAGCTCTCCGGCGTATATTCCTTGCCCCAAGCATTGGCCGGATCATGCACAATCCAGTTGTTATCGTCATAACCGACCAGCAAAATCACGTGTCCGACGTCGCCAAAAATATATGTTCCGACAATGACCGGCCAGCCACGGTCGATCGATTCCTTAAACTGTCGCTCATAGTCGCCGATAATATAGTTAACCTGCAAATTGAATTCCGGCAGCCAATCGCGGCAAAACTCATCGCTCAGATTCCAATTGTAAAAAACAATGTCGCCGCCTATCACCGAGCAATTGTCTCGCAACTTTTTGAGTAAATCGATCTCATTCATATTTTCCGGCACGGCCTGATTGTACAAAATACTCATCACCATACAGGTGTAACCGCACGACGACCAGCCGTGGGGCCAGTCCGGATACGAATCTACCTGATTACGATAGGGGACATCACGTAATACACGTTCTGAATTACCGGCCACGGTTTTGGGTATTAATATCAATACCAACAACCACACTGCCAAACAAATTGTTATTCTTGTTTTGGTTTTGGACAAACATATCATCTCCTTTGATTTTGATTTTGTGCCAGGTTTTTAAGGTGCACAAAAAAACCATAAAACAATGGTGATGATGGGGATTTAAATATGTGGTGAATAAAAAATTAATATATTTCATTTATCATTATGTAGGGGCGGACCCGTGTGTCCGCCCCTTGATCGCGAAAATAATTTGAATTTAAAAAAATTATACGCGCATAATCAATCCCGTGTATATTCATTACACGCGTAACATTATATTTGATCATCAACATCAAATTGGCGTTCAAGGGCGGACACATGGGTCCGCCCCTACAATAATAATCAAATCGATTACACCCGTTTCAATTTAATCACCAACGGCATTTTTTCCACGTCGGCCTCTTTGGTGAATTCATATTCTTCATCGTCTTCCGTGACCATACGCTCGGCCAGCACCTCGTGGGCGATATATTCGGCATGGGCCACGAAGGCTTGTTTGATTTCCTCCACCTGAGTCTCATAAAGAATAACAATCCGATCATCCACATTGAACCCGGCCTCCTTGCGCGCCTGCTGAATGTGGCGGACAATGTCGCGCGCCATGCCTTCGATCTTCAATTCATCAGTAATATTAATATCCAATTCCACATCCATATCAGCATCGTTGTCCATCACCTCTAAAATAACTAACTCAATTTCTTTAACGTTGACCTCGTCTTTGATTAAATCAAACAACTGTTCATCTTCAATCTTTGCCACCGATTTAATCACCATTTTATTTAGAGGTTGTCTGACTTTAATTCCCGCTTTAGCTCGAGCCGATAATCCCATTTCCACCGCCTGCCGCACAAAAGCCATATCGGCGCTCAATTTCTCATCAATCAATTTTTCGTTAACCAGTGGATAATCCTGCAAGTGCACCGACCCTTTTTCCTTATTAGTCAAATTCATAAAAATCGTCTCGGTCATAAAAGGCGTAAAGGGCGCCATCAATTTGGTCAATTGTACCAACACCACATACAAAGTCTGGTAGGCGCTTTGTTTATCCGTATCACTCTCACTTTTCCAGAAACGACGCCGCGAACGACGCACATACCAATTGGACAAATTATCCACAAATTTGGGGAACAAACGAGTCGCTTTGTTTAATTCATAGGCCTCCAGGCGTTCATTGACTTCTTTGGTCAAAATATTGAGCTCCGACATGATCCATCTGTCCAGCAAGTTATCCGACCGCCAATTATCACTAGGTGTAAAATTATCAATATTGGCGTACATGACGAAAAAGGAATAGGTATTCCACAGCATCCGGAAAATGCCCCGCGCCGCTTCGGCCACGTCTTTTTCCATAAAGTTAAAATTCTCGGCGGCTACCACGGGCGAAGATAACAAATAAAAACGCAGTGGGTCGGCCCCGTATTTCTCAAAAATATGCCGCGGATCAGGGTAATTTTGCAGCCGCTTGGACATTTTCTTGCCATCTTCCGCCAGCACAATGCCGTTCACAATCACGTTGTCAAACGCCCGGCTGTCTTTGAGCGCGGTGGCGATCACGTGCAGGTAGAAAAACCATTTACTGGTTTGATCAATTCCCTCACCAATATATTTGGCCGGAAATCCCGCCTTAAATAATTCTTCATTATCAAACGGATAATGCATTTGGGCATAGGGCATGGAGCCGGATTCAAACCAGCAGTCCAGGACATCCGGAATTCTCCCCATCGTTTTTTTGCATTTTTCGCAAGGAAAAGTAATTTTATCTACCACATCTTTATGCAAATCATCCACTTTTTCTCCGCTCAATTGATACAATTCTTCAATCGAACCCACCACTTTCAGTTCGCCACATTCACACCGCCAGATTGGGATCACGCTGGCCCAATAGCGTTGCCGAGAGATGGACCAGTCTCTAGCCCCCTCCAACCAATTACCAAACCGCCCTTCTTTAATATATTGAGGAATCCAATTAATCGGCGCCGCGTTGGCCAACAATTTTTCTTTCAGCTTAGTCACCGCCACAAACCAGGAACTAGTTGCATAATTTAATAGGGGAGTGTCACACCGCCAACAATGCGGGTAGCTGTGCGCGTATTTTTCTTTTTTAAATAACACCCCGCGCTCCTGCAGATCTTTCATAATCATCACATCCGTCGCCGTCGGATCTTCCTTGGGCTTAACATCTTGGCCGGCGAATTTGGCCACCTCGTCTTTGATCACGCCATCCATGCCCACATGCTGCACAAATGGTAAATTATTTTCCTGACCCAAAATCATATCATCTTCACCAAACGCCGGCGCAATATGCACCACGCCCGTACCATCTTCGGTAGTCACAAACCCCGCCGCATATATTTTCCAGCCATTTTCCTTATTGGCCATATCCAACTTGGCGTAGTCATCAAACAAAGGTTCATAGGCCTTGCCCACCAGATCCTTACCTTTCATTTGATCCAATTCTTCATATTCGGCCGTCACCATATCGGCCACTCGGTCTTTGGCCAAAATCAAATTCTCATCGCTATCTTTTAATCTAATTTTGACGTAATCAATATCCGCTCCCACCGCCAGGGCCACGTTCCCGAGCAAGGTCCAGGGCGTAGTGGTCCAAGCCAGCACATAGGTATTGTCTTCATCTTTTAGTTTAAACTTGGCCGTCACCGACAAATCTTTCACCTCCTGGTAACCCTCAGCCACTTCCGATTGCGACAAAGTGGTCTCGCAGCGCGGACAAATATGCATGGAACGATAACCTTCATAGATCAGACCTTGATCATAGAGCTGTTTAAATACCCACCAGATAGTCTCCATAAATTCCGGATCCATCGTCCGATAAGCATTTTCCATATCCGCCCAGCGCCCCAATCTTTCGACGTCTTTCTCCCATTCCTTCACATATTCCATCACCTTGGAGCGACAAGTTTGATTAAATTTATCCACCCCCATCGCTTCAATTTCTTTTTTTCTTTTTACCCCCAGCTCTTTTTCGGCGATATTCTCAATCGGCAAACCATGACAATCCCAGCCCCACACTCGTGGTACCAGGAAGCCGCGCATCGTCCAATAGCGGGGCACAATATCTTTCATCACACTACCCACAATATGGCCATAGTGCATGGTCCCGGTTGCAAACGGCGGCCCGTCGTAAAAACTATATAATTCAGCCTTTTTTCGAATATCCAGGCTCTTCTCGAAAGTCTTATCCTGTCGCCAAAACTCCAGCACCTCCTGCTCCAGCTCGGGTAATTTTTTTTGATTGTCTATCTCCAAAAAAGGCATAGTTTTTTAATTAATAAATAAAATCTTATTTCTTATGTAAATCTTTTTCTTTCTCTTTGTGAAAAATACTTTCCTTGTTAAAAATACTAAACATATTCTCTTCGCCCAAAACGTGACCAATCACGTTCCATTGGCTGTCATTACTGGGCCCCATCCATTGCACCTTACGGTAATATTCATAATCGCTGTCGCCGGTGATACGATCGGCCATAATTCTGATAAATGCCCGCACTGCTTCTTTTGCCTCCTCGGTCTCATCTTCAGTATCAGCAATTAAATTATAGGTAAAATTAAAGAAATCTTTTTCAATGGTCTGCTCATCACCATCTACTTCAGCTTTGAAGTCATTCAATACTTTTATAAAATCGGCTGATGTTTTTTCACCATTAAAAGCTTCTACAAAATATTCATAAGTGTTATTAAAACAATAAAAATTATCTATTGTAACTAGATTATCATCAATTACTACTTCTTCATCTGGTTTGAGTATATTTTCTTTCCAATCTTTTTCTGTGATCAATGGATATCCATTTATTTGAGGTAACATATTGCCATTGGATTGCTGTATTAAATCTGTTTCTTCGTTGTGGCTATTCTCTTTTTCTTCAAATTTATTTTTTGCTTTTTGAAATACCTTTCTTAATATATCCATTGTCTCGCATTAATGACTATTTATAGTTTATTTTACTCAATCTACCGGCTGCTTACCAGTATTCACCTTACCACGTCCCTTATTCCAAAACGGTTTTCCGATCAATAACTTCTAACTGCAAATCGGTAATATTTTTCAGAGCGCCATAAACTTGAGGAATCTCTTCCTTTCTTGTCTTAAATAAAATTAACGTTGCCTGCTTGATCGGTTCTCCTTTGGTCGACGCTTGGAAAATCAAAATATCCCGATCATTTTTATCTGGGACGACAAAATCAACCCATTCCACATCCCGTGCCTTGGAAACAAATGGTTTACAGCCCACCGTCAATTTATACATTGCCAGTCCAGGATTACTATTAACACCATAAATATTCCGGTCCCGGCCATGATTAATCCGGGCTAAATTATTTTTAGCCGCGTACAATACCAGATAATAATCTGATAGATAGGCAATACCAATCGGTAATTTCAAACCCTCAATTTGATGAGGATAACACTTGAAAGCAGTGGCGATTTTGCCTTTTTCTCCGGAGAATAAAAGCCCACCCCGATATTCCCCCCGATAATAAAGAGACAAGAATTTATATTTTTTGACGGTATTTTTTTCTCGAATAATCTGCAAAACATCATATACTTTTCCACTCTTCTGGCTGGAAATAAAATTTTTGTAGACGTTAAAAAATTTGGCCGCCAATTCATCTGTCGCCTCTTCCACTACCATCCGCAAGTCATTTTCTTCAGTAATTTGCAACAATTGTTTAATTTTTCGTCTGGTATTTTTTCCCACCATCTCCAGTAGATTCTTCTTCTCTCCCAGCTGATTCCACCAGGCAATATAATTTGGAATATTGGTTATTTTCATTTCTTGTTCCTATGCTTTCGAATAAATTGATCAAAATATCCCTTGACCAGCTTAATCAATTTTTCATCCTGCATGGTGTTGGTTAAATTACTGATGGTCCGCTGGTCCACCAGACCAATTTTGGCCAATAGAAATAAATTTTCCAGATTAACTCCACCAATCATGGTCATGTGTTCCATCTTGTATTTTTTCAGAGCCTCAATCAACATCAATTGTTCCAAGTATAATGCGTCTTTACTGCTGGTCAGATACGGTTGATGCGAATTTAAGTCCACCACCATCGGTCGGAAAATACGATGCACCCGGTGGAGAGCAATTTTTAGATAATTCTGATATTTTCTCTTTTTTTCTTCTGTCCGGCCGGCCCGATGATTGATCTTCTTGTCGTTGGCCAGCATGCTTTGATAAAAAGTCAGCACGCAGTCGAAATAATTACCACCCGCCAAGCGTCTTTGCATCGCGGCGATGTAATAAGGATGAGGCAAATTTTTCACGCTGAATAACTTTTGACTGATCCGGTTTTCCATCATCTTGGCTCCCGCCTCCGCAAAAATATAGTGCCGGTCCGTGACTCCTCCCACCAGCAATTTGATTTTTCCGTGTTGACGATTGTGGTGTTGCAGTACATGAGTCATTTCGTGACCGAGCAAAACGGCAAATATCTCATACAGCGACTTTTTATGGGTGTCACAAATTATTTTCCGGCTCAGACCCGAAACACCAAATGATAGTCGGTCTGGATCAATTACATAAGTCCATCCCCCCGCCCCCCTCGAAAGGGAAAGTTTTAGACTGTCTAGCAGTTTATCCAGATAGCCAATATAGCTTTTCACTGGATATTCCGCTTGAAAATAAGCAGTCTTCCGGCCTTTTTTTATTTCATTGTCAACATATTTTTTAGCCAATTGCCGGCTGAAATTAATCAATTTCTGGCTCAACTGTTTTCTTTCCCCCTGAGAATAACCGCGTGAAGCCCCAAAAACAAATTTATCCACTTGGGATAATATTTTTTCATAATTACTATCATTCTCGAAATAGCGAATAATTTCTTTTTCACTCACCGCCAGCTTACTGATGCCAATTGTCTCTTTCATCTGATAGATCGCCGCCGCCACATAATAGGTGTTAACGATCATGACATTGATTTTCTTTTTGTACAAAAATAAAATTAATTTCTTGGCTTCCAGTAAATTTATCGATTCAAGTTTATTTTTGGGGTCATGATTATCTTCCCGCGTGTTATGACGCCGGTTGTCAATTTGATAATCCAGCTCGCTGATCCATTTTTTCAAGTCTTTTTTAAAGCTGATTAATTTTTTGATTTTTCGTCTGGCCAAATCTGGATTCACGATAATAGTAATTCTTTCCGGATGAACCAGCTCCCCGAGACTATAATATTTCTTCTTTGGCCCACTTGTCGCTAGCAATGTTCCCGGCAAATCCTTTGGCCGCAGTTTTATCTCGCCGGTTCGTTCATCGATCGCCCGCTGCAGCGCGCGACTAATATTTTTTTCCACCCACCGCCGCGCCCCGGTGGCCCAGCCGGCAAAGTTCTCCCGGTAGCTTTGGCGGCGCCAAAAATAGCGCTTTAAATATAAATTTTTTACCAAGCTTTTTATTGTCCGCGCCCTATTTTCCCGGCCAAAAATTTGCCGGTACATTTTTCGCCCCGGCGCGGTAAAAAAATATGCCGGATAAAAATATATCAATCTGATTTTCAACTTATTGATCTCAGATAACAGATGATACAAACCACTTTCAAACTTGATCAGTTCTCTTTTTTGCGCCTCTCCCTTCAGCAAAGGCGATACCCGACCGTCAATAATATCCATCAGATCGTCAATGTATTGATCAATACAGTCGTAGGCCCGGTTAGGTAAAAACCTGTCCTCGGCAATTTTTTCCAACGAATCAATCATATCTTTTATCTCTAAATCGCTTTTAGTTAATTATAGCAAAATCCAATACCATCTATTTGCCACCCACATTCAATTAGTAAAAGATGGTTATTTTTTATAAAATATAATTAATTACAAATTAAAAACACTTACCAGCTAATAAACCAATTAATGAACCAAAAAAAATATACTCCCCAGGAGATCGAAAGTAAGTGGCAGGAAATCTGGGCCAAAGATAAAATATATGAAACCCATGATCCCTTGCCTGGTCAAGAGAAATACTATGTGCTCGACATGTTTCCCTATCCCAGTGGTGAAGGCCTGCATGTGGGGCATCCCAAGGGCTACGTTTATACCGATATTATAGCTCGTTATCAGAGATTACTAGGTAAAGAAGTATTGCATCCCATGGGACTGGATTCGTTTGGTTCACCGGCCGAAAACTACGCCATCAAAAAAGGCATTCATCCTTCGACTGTGATTGACAAAAACTCCGCGCGTTTCTATCAACAACTAGCCATGTTTGGTTTTAGTTATGACTGGTCCCGGCAAATTCGCACCAGTGATCCTGAGTACTACAAATGGACCCAATGGATATTCTTAAGACTCTGGGAAAATGGTTTGGCCTACGAGGACCACAAGCCAATCAATTGGTGTCCTTCCTGCAAAACGGGTATTGCCAACGAGGAAGTGGTCGGGGGCAAGTGTGAACGCTGCGGCACCCCGGTCACCAAGAAAAAAATCCGCCAATGGGTACTAAAAATCCGCGAATATGCCGACAAGTTATTGGCTGGACTGGATGACCTGGACTGGCCAGAACCGATCAAACAAATGCAGAGAAATTGGATTGGTCGCAGTGAAGGAGCAGATATCGAATTTAAAATTTTAAATTTTAAATTTAAAATTAATGTTTTTACTACCCGCCCGGACACTTTGTTTGGAGCCACTTTTATGTGCCTGGCGCCGGAAAATGAAATTATTAAAAATATTACCACCGCTGATCATCAAAATGAAGTTAATCAATAAATTGAACA
>Ga0265297_10004828_pt1 | contig 21412 bp, 26 predicted proteins | sample Munlanlwell13791_FD_192502 | JGI IMG/M metagenome (GOLD analysis project Ga0265297, IMG submission 192502) | Leachate microbial communities from a municipal landfill in Southern Ontario, Canada - Leachate well 137-91 | ecosystem: Engineered > Solid waste > Landfill > Unclassified | place...
CTCCGATATTTCCACCCTTGATATTCACCGTGTTGCCGCCATATCCCGGTGCCTGTGGCTGTGGATGTTGCTGCTGTGGATTGACAGTGGCTACACCCGGAGGCGGTGTCGTATCAAGACCATAACGTTTCCGCGCTTCTTGCGCTGCGAATGTAGCATCTTCAAAAGCCTGTTTTTTCGCGGCAATATCATTTTCAACGTCCTTGTTCGTCAGATTTGGTTTATCTCCAGCAACAGCCCAATATGCTTTTTGTGCCTGTCGTAGTGCATACTCGGCCTTGCGGATTTCTGCTTCCTGGTCTTTCCGTGCTTGGTCAAGCTGAAATGCCACTTTGGGATCCGTTGGCTTGCCTGCTTCTATTGCCGCCCGTTGTGCTTCAATCTTGCCTATCTCGGCCTCTGACTTCCTGATTGCGGCCTGATCCTTCTCGCTTGACGGTTTGGCAGAGGCAAACCCCATGATACTGTCTACAATGTGTTTGGGAACAGTCAGGGTTTTACCTGTCTCTGCGTCCACGGTAGTTACCGTGCCTGAAGCCGGATCAAAGCTGGTCGATTTGGATTTTACCTTATGGTCGCCATTGCCATTGTAAACCTGTTCTCCACGTTCCGGCATACCCATAACTGCATGTTTAATGAGGTCCGGCAGTTTCTCCAATTCAGCCTTTGATGATTGCGATGCTGGTCCTCCCGCTACCCGTTCCCCCCAATGACGAGGTGGTTCAGTAGGTAAAGGAACCGACTGTTGTTCGGATTCCATAGGAACATTCTGCTGATATGGCCGACCGTAACCGCCATAACGCCCCATGCGCTGCCGTTCCTCTCGCCGCTGTTTCTCCAATTTAAGCTGATTGTTGTATTTGATTCCCGCTGTCTGCCCAAGGTACATGCTCATTAAAATGTTCCTTTCAGAGAATGCTCATTCCACGGTTGACGTTCTGATTCCGATATGCTTGTGCCTGTAAGCTCAAAGGATCCTGCCAATCGCGCATTCCCATAGTTGGACTCTGCAATTGGGACAGCATTTCATCCCACCGGTCTTGAACAGTATTATCGCCTTCCTTCACTGTGGCATTCTCCTGGGACTCAGTTGCCAAACGATCGTATCTGCCGGAAATATCACCCATTATCCGGCCAGCCCTGTCGTACATCCCGCCAGCTTGTGTTAACATGCCTGCACCTTGACCGATACCCTGTTGTGCCGTATTAAGCAATGCCGCCTGACGATTAAAGGCGGTAGATTCTGCATCCTGCGCTGCTTTGGTTTTTGCCCCTGCTTCAGCCGCCGCCCGAGCCAAGCCCCATTGCGTTTGCAAACCAGCAAATCGGCCAGAGTTCGGATTGATACCCATTCGCGCCAAAGTTCGCTCTTGAACGCCTTTGCTCTCATCAAACGCCTGATTTGACGTTACCGCCGCCCTGTCTGCATACCAAGATGGCTCACGAGCCGCTATCCCTGACGCCAAGCCGTACATGCTGTTAGAACGAGGTTGCCATTGGCTTATCATGTTGGAGCCGGCCCCCTGTATCTGACCGCCAAGACTGTTTAACTGATTACCAGCGGCCCCGTACTGATTAAGATAGTTTGCGCTCTGCCCCTGATAACCTCTCGCTGTTGGATCAAATCCGTACATAATTACCTCGTTTCATTTTCATTATCTTAAGTTGCCCTCTCATATTGCAATGCAATTACTTTTTTCATGCATAGTTACGTCATTTGATTTCAGGGCGGCCCATACACAACTGTATACGTATAATATGCGTACAAAGGATGGCCGGGATACCATTCGTAATGGTGTCTTACCATTGTTCCAGCAGGACAGCCAGTTCCGCTAGTGAATCCAGCCTCATCAATACAGGTGTTTTCGACATTCCAGAACACTTTATCCTGATATCTTGCAACATAGGTTCCTATTGGTAAGCCTTTTTCTTCAGCGGTCAGTTTGTTAATACCAAAATAAAGTCCACCTACCGTCAGTGTCGAACCAGTAGAATTAACCATTGTGGCATAATTCGTTTGAGGGCCACCGGAACCACCTTGTTCGCAAACATATGTCGATATTACTTTTAACTGCCCATTATACAATGGGAACACCTCTACCTCTGCGGGAATCTCCACATCTGTGCAGTAAATAGCAGATGCAGTGAAAGTCCCGGTATATGCTCCGACCGATACGGTATCTTTTGTAACTGTGACCGTTATGTTTTCGCTCTGGCCGCTGGTCAATGCACCGCTTGACGGAGACATGCTGATTGTGCCGGAAAAAGGCGCATCCATAGCAATCGAGGCAATCCAATTCAATGTACTTCCGCTACCGCCTTCATTTGTGATCGTGACAGTTCTGGTTGCCGTACCAGTTGTGCCGGTAAGCCACTGGCCAAAATTCAAAGATCCTGACAATCCAAGAATAGGAAGAGGCGGCGTAAAACCCTGAATGTCGCTGTATGCCGTACCATCAGCGTTGGTTCCTATTACTTGACAGTAATACTGCACACCAGGAATAAGGCCAGCAATATCGACTATAAGGTCAACCGCCTCATATCCAGCACCAGCATTGCCTGAAGGTGTGGCCGTTGGCGAGAGAATCGTATCAACAGTGACAAGTCCGTATGTTGCTAACCCATGTGTAGGACCGTAAGGAAATGACCATGTAGTTTCTTTCCCGACAGGATTTACCGATCCGGTCAATCGTGCTGTAGTCTCAGTGACGTTTGACGCCCCAAAGTTTTCAACAACGGGAGCATATAGGTTAAGCGTCCAGAATGATTTAATTTCACTGATATATCCCCCGCTGCAAAACTGTTCCTTGCCGTTATCGTTACAATCAGTCAGTCCACATGTGTTTTCGGCCACAATCCAGAAGTAATATTGCGAGTGATGGTCCAGACCTGTAACGGTCGCAGATACATCAACAGGTGATGTTCCTGAACCAATATTGACTATTGCCGTGCTTTCCCCTGTTGCCTTTGGACTCGTCGCATACACGAAATGAACGAAAGTCTCAAGACCGTGCGGATTGACCGTACCGCTTAATGTCACCCCTGACGCGCTTACCAAAATTGCCTCATCCACCGTGACCTCTGGATTCTTACAGGTATCAACCGCCAGCACGTTACTATAAACGGTTCCAACCTCGTTCCATGCCTTGATCCTGACATAATACCGCGCTGTTGTGTCCAAACTGGTAAGCGTGGTAAGCGCATCCACATTGACATTACCATCACCTGCGTCAAATTCTTCTGATTCAAGATAACCAGGAGTCAGAAAGTCGGATTCTGGATAACTGTCTGTAGTCATGTCATAATGGACATGCATGTACTGGAAAACATAGGTTGTCTCATGCTCATGTGGATTCACAGCGCCTACCAGATCGGCAGATGTAGCCTCGTCCCAAGTTGCGCTTATCATTACGGCTTCAGGCACAGCCGGTTTCAGTATTTTAGTGCGCTTGGTAATATCCTCCGGTTCTCCAGGCGATTCCCTAATATCCTGCACCTTCAGCAAGCAATATCTCACGTTCTGAACTGCGGCATCAAGAAAGCGTTTAACTTCTGGATCTCTGATAAATGCAGTAGATGGCAGACCACGGCCTAGCGTGTTCCAATCCTGTTTCCCTTTTGTTACTGGACTCTGCGTAATCATGGTGAATATCTCGCCGGCCGCTTCGTAACATTGGTTCTTGGTATCGTTACATCCGGCACTCTTATATCTTGTACCTTCTTGATTAAATAGCTGATGTTCTGAGCAATCGCCTCACAAACGCGGCGAATCTCGGGATCCTTAATATTAGCCGTGCTTGGCATACCCCTTGCCAGCTTATTCCAATCATTGCGCCTGCGGTCGCCGTTCATTGTCGTCATTGCTTTATTCCATCCAAAGTTCTTAATAGCGTCATGCAGGACGCTACGGCTACTTCGTGAATTACATCCTGAGTCTCAATCTGTATTGACCATCTTGCACTACGGTCTAGTTTTGGCACACGAAAGGCCGAATCACTTGTCACGGTATATGTCCAAACAAGTGTACCTGCCGAATAAATCTTGAAAACTGTGTTGGTGTAACTGGTCGCAATCACCTTTGCTGAGTTCCAAATAGCATCTTGCACGTTTTGAAATTCTTTACTTTTCCACGTTGCGACAAGATGTGTGCTTGAACCACGCCATATCCGGGAGTCTGACATATACAGATAGTCCGTTTCTAAATCAGAAAATAGCGCGGTTGCCGTAACATCAGTCGTGGTAAGCCGTGCCTGTCCGTCCATGAAATCGACAATGATAGAACCACCATTCGCAAAACCGATATATCGCCTGTCATGCACGGCCCCAATCATTGTCGTCGGCTGTAAGGCTTGCCACTGGTCCCGAGTATAAAGATCCTGCGTGATAATTGTCGCCATACCGCCGGACAAACTCACAAGGCCATCTGGCGAAGCATAGCAGACAAATCTCTCGGCAAATGCTATTGACGACTTTGCTACGCAGGATTGATTGATAGGCAGTTTGGTCTGTGTCATTATCTCAGGGTGTGAACCGGAGATATAGTAAGGATTACCCTTGGTAAGCACAATAAGGTCATTTCCCTGCACAGCCAATCCTACAACCTCATAATCCACCGTCAACCTGTACCTGGTTGGCCATGAGTACGGCAACCACGGCTCGGAGAAGTAAATATCCTTTCCGTTGAACGCGGCCAAAAAACCTCCAGGCATTGACACAAGCCCGGACATGGCTGTAGGAGGATTCTCGATCAGCGGCATTTTCTCGGCAAGGCTGGCGTCTACCGTGCTATCGACATAAACGAGACCTGGGTTTTCAGCCAAAAAGAAGAAATCCGAGTCAACAGCACCGGTAGCAGAACGGTAAAGCCTGCCGCCCGTTGTAGCAGCAATGGTCAGTTTTTCAAAAATGTTCCATTCCACCATAGCCGATATTGCGCTTGGAGGCGATTCCTGCCCTAATGCATCAACCGTTGTCTGGACATAATACTGGTATTGAACTGCTGATCTAGGACAGTTTAACGAACATGTAACGGTAATGTGCCATTGATCTTCTGAAAGTACCATATCGAGGATATTCATCGTTATGTCATTTTCAAGCGCTATGGTGTCGGATGTAGGTAATGTCGTATATGAACCGGTTGAATAATTGATTGAATAAATATTTGTAATATCAGTAAGCAAACGATCTGACTGACCTGTTGAATATCGCAGGGTAAGAGTTGATCCTGAAATCGTGTACCCCATATATGTTAATACTTGCGTTCCGCCGCTATACGTCCGTTGAAGGTTGATGGCATAAGGCGAGAACAATAAAGATTTGGTTATCGTTGGCGCTGATGGAGCGCTTTTACTGACATCGGTTACGATCGTGCCGCTGTTGTAATTCATGTGCAGGGTTGTACCATCAGTGTAGTAAATGCGGGAATATTGGTCGTCGGCTATCGGTCCATATACAGCATCATTGCCGGCCAATACCAACGTTCCAAGTATCCCTGGACTGCCGGTTGACGTACTGTGAATAGGTTCAAGGGTTGTTTCAGTAAGCCAGCAATTTTGTGCAGTTTGACCACATGTTTCAGGCAGATTGCGAGGCGAAACCTTGGGCATTATGCCCGAAAAAGTTCTCCATGAAATTCTCATGCCTGCTCATCCCTCGCCTAATACTTGTATTTAATGCCAATGGTCATATTTGTCGTTCTTGTATCAACATCGGTGACACGGACTCCGAAACCTGTTCCGACGCCTACCACATCAGAAACAAAGTTTGTCTGCCATGTTCCAACAGCAAAACACATCAAAGGCACGGTATTTGTTTCACACGTTCGCCATGCATCGTTTGAACCCTGTGACACGATCTGTATGGTGCAATTATACGAATCGGGCTTACCCCATACCTTCAGCAAAGTTACTTCTTCATCCCTGGGCATACCCCAAATGTATTCGTATGTCGTGGCAACGGGAGCGAATGTTTTTTCAAGATAGGCAACCTGCCACACCTTGACAGTCCCGTTATTCGACACTTCAACCGGCGTCCCGGTAAATGTAATGCTCCCTGTCATGTTGCTGGCCCCAACCGTGATTTGTGACACAACGTTTGTTGCCGTTGCTGACAAATTGGTAATGCCAGAACCATTACCCACGAAACTCAGCGCTGTTACGGTCCCTGTGACATAGACATTGCCGTTCGTGTACGGGATAACGTTCGTTGTATAATAAGCCGCCTCGATTGCGCCAACCCTTCCATACGCATTTGTTCCAAGAATACCATCAGTTTTGGAAGTGTAATTCGTCGCAATAATGGCAACGATGTTCGACACGACAGTGTGAGCGTTCGTAGCAACAGTGATTCGACCATCCAGTGAATTGCTCGTAGATGGAACAACAGATTCAAGCGCTGTTACCCTTGTATCCAATGCTGTCACTGTTCCCGTAGTTGATACGCCGTTAGCTGTGAAGAAATTGGTAGGCCATGTCACAACCTTGCTGGAAGTATCGACCATGACAGCCCCATTTGTGGCGAATACCATTCTAGCCGCCAGCATTAACGCTACCTGAATTATAATCTTTTTCATGGGATCCCCGTTGTTCCAAGTTCAGGATGTACCGTAGTATCGGCTCCGGCGGCGGTAAACGGATACCATTCGCTATCGGTAGTTGATTGCAAGTGAATCACTCCGTCTATCAACTTCAAATTACCCCAAAGTGTCGTACCCGTGCTGATAGGACTGACGTTGGTTGCGCTACTGCTCAAAGCCTCTTCCCATATCACATCGAGGTGGTCCCAAATCATGTAAACGCTGGCGCTGGCATCCCATACAAGCAGATCAAATCTCAATTTCTCGTACTGCCTTACCTTTTCCAAATCGGTATATGCCGCAAGCATTTCAGTTGTATTGAGAGACATTGATCCCACAAAGGATGTGAACGTGTTGCATGTTGCAACCAGCGTACCATCAACACCACTCCGGTTTAACCGGTACAGCGCGGCCCTCATGTTACTGCTTGTCAACGAGGTCGTGTTGGTAAGCGTTATCGCCAACGAGGAACGAGCAGCAATTACAGCGCTTGGCGTTAGAATGCCGGTTGATAGGTCAACCGATAATGTTGATGATGTACGCCACATATTATCTCCTTACGGTATCCATGAAGGTGTCTTGAACGTCATGCCTTGGCTTTTGTCCTCAACACTCCGTTCGCGCAATGCCATGTTCACAAAACGCTGATATTCAATCTGGCATTCAAAAGCCCGTTTTGGCTGGCTCCATGACTTGTTTTCCATACGCATCAATTCTGCTTTGGTCCCGTTTATGATGGCCTCGGCCCACTTCTCCATGAACCAGCCGGCAAGTTCACAACAGAAAAGCCTGGGAAGAAGGACCGCCCGGATAATCAGGTCGTTCGGCTCCTGTTTCCAGTAATACGCGGCAAGGTCCGTAGCCCATGTGCCTGATGTATGTGCAATCGCACAAATGTATCGTAAAGATGAATAAATAACGTGGTCGCCAGCGGCATAAGCCGTTGTAGTTGCCCATGTGGTCGCTACCGGGGAATAACTCTGCGGAGTGTAATTCAGGGTTAAGACTTGGCTACTCGGGGTAAAATCGTATGCTGATGGGTCCAGCGGTGGATCGTTCTCGTCACCGGTATCCCAAACCTTCCACGGCCTGATAACCTCTGCATCGTAATGAGGTTTCAGCGTGTATTCCTTGGCTGAGTCCTCTGCCGCCTCTTCTGCAATTGTAGCAGCGGCAACGCTCATGCCGAGTGCAATAGCAGCGTCGTAAGCCGTATCTCCGGCATCATCAACGTCAACAATGTTGTAAGTCAGTTTTTCCCGCCATGCTTCCGTACGGCGGCAAAATTCCCTGCCGGTAAACTGAAGATATTGCAAAAGCAAGGGATCGTCTATTCCTGGCAGTTCTACCTGCATTAACGGATATAAATCTTCATAGCGGGAAATCATACCATCTCCTGAAAGGATTTGTAGTGGATTGCGGCGAGTTTGGCATTCCCTTCGCTATCGCTGTCCTCAAGGAAACACCGCCATGCTACATAATGAGTGAGTGCGTCCTGCCAATGCTCCCCAATGGTAAGAGTATCCGTCAAAGCAGTACATAACGTCACAGTGGCTTTGGCAACTCTGGTGTGGTATTGGGCTTCAGGATGCAATTCGACAATGATTTTTTCCCCGGCGAAAATATAGGCGTAAAGGGTGGTATTGGTCCAGCGGGTTGCATTTGGATCGGTCAATGCGGCTCTTACGTCAGTAACTACGGCTCCGCTTAACATGGTTCACCCCTTTCTACTGTTGAGGTGTCGGCCCCGGTTGAAACAGGGCCGACACTTAACGTCAAGTGAACCTGTGTTTAATTACCATAGTACGGAACGATCAGGGCTTTGACCTTGACCACGCCGCCGGTGATGCCAAAGCCATCAGCAGCTTGAACAGCGATATAACCGTCTGCGGTATAGAGAATACCCAAGGCGCAATCGTTGTTCGTCTGACACGCGGCAGTCGTGCTGTGCATACTTGCCGAGGTATAGAACCGGTTACTCGTAGTCCCATCACCCAGGTTAATAGTGGCAGATGCGGTACTCGCGGTCGACGTGACCTGATACCATATGCCCTTCAAAACACTGTTGCTCGGGATTTTAATAACCTTGGTCGTATCCAGACTTGCCGCCAGTGGAGTTCCATTAGCAGACGTAAAATCTGCCGTACCTGTCATTACGATAGGCGTCCTGCCGCCTGCCGCAGGCTGAACACCACCGGCTGTCTGGTCGTTGACCGTTGCAAACACAATGCTGACTATTCCCACAGCCAGCGCTACCATGATTCCAAGTATCTTCTTCATTTGCATTTCTCCTGTATTAGTGTTGATGTTTCGCGTTAGTTAATTTTACGCTTCGGCCGCTTTGTAAGCGTATGCGTTGACAAGCCCTTCGGGTTTGACAACCTTCCAGCCCCATACCATAAGTCCCTGGAGCAGATTCTCGAAGTTCTCGGTCCTGTACTTCTGAGCCTTGTTCATGCGAAGCGTGTACGAAATCGCATCCTTGTTCCCGGCCAGAATAGCGGTAGGCGTACCAGCCGCACTACCAGTACCAGACAGATATGTGTTCACGAAGAACCGCATATTGTTCAGTATGCCGATGAAGCCAGTACGCAGAGCGCTTTTCGCATCGCCCATCATCATAGCGTTCTTGAGTTCGCTATTCACCAACTGCCAATGCATCCACGGCGGTATTACGCACCATGTTTCGCTGCCGGTAGCCACCTGTTCAGCCAGGACGGTCTGAAGCGCGGTCACAAACTTCACGATGTTGCTGGAATTGAGGGCATAACCAGCGGCAGAAGTACCGAGATCCCATGAACCCGATATAACACCAGCGGTAGCGCCCTTGTTCTTTGCATGAGCCGCATCAACCATAGCCAGGAAAAACTGCTGGTCAATATACTTCTGACCTTCCTTCTGGCCGACTTCCTGGTACTTGTTGCCAAGATCCAGGTGCGACAGTTCGGCGTCAACGTCCGTCAGCGCGACATTGAAATAACCGCCCTTGTCAATCTTGAGCTGCGTCTTTGCAAGGTTGGCTCTCTCAACCTCAAGTTCCTGGCCGTTCTCATACGTCTTGAACGTGACGGTTGGCTCCGTGGTCACATCGACCTGATCACCCTTCGACAGCTCTGAGAAGAACTGTGAAGTTGTGATAGCCGGAAGAACGCCGGTCTGCCAGTACCGCGCATTCCATTTCTTTGAATATACGGTAAGTACCGCAGATCCATCAGTTTTTATATCAGGTATGCCGTTTGCATTCGTAAGCATGTTTTTCTACTCCTTTTTCGGAATCCTTTTGTTATCCGGCTAAACTGGTTTCCGAAAAAAACCAATTCAGCCCCTATGCCGCTGACGAACTATTTGCCTGTTCGTCAAGCAGTCGTTCATATTCCAAACGGTCATCCTTGGTCGCCGTACCAAACTTGAAGATCTTGTCCTCGATTTCCTTGATTCTGTTGTCCTTGACCGGGGGTTTGCCCTTGGTCGCGGCAGCAGCAGATCTCGGGACTTCGATCTGTGCCTCTTTCGAGGGTTTGCCTGGTTTAGACGATGGCGGATTAGCCGTATCGTTTTGCATTTTCTCCCATTGCTGGAAGAGTTCAATAACGGGACCGGCATCCATCACCCTTCGGCATTCATCAAATGTTGCCTGCCTGGGATAAGGTGATCCGGGGTTACGCCCCTTACACCATTCGATGAAATCCGGGTCTGCGTTATATTGATCAAGTTGCGGAACAGCCGTTCTCACTTTCCCAATGAACTCGCCGTAATCGCGCTGATATTGGCTCTGTTTCAGGCGTTCGATCTCTTCCCTGTTAGCTTTTGTCTCTTGCGCGGCTTTCCGCGCCTCATCAAGTGCTGGCTTTGTCCGTTTATCCACACCCTTGGCCACTTCCGGGAACTCTGTCTCAAGAGTATCGGGTTCAGGCGGGGTTGCTGGTTCTGCTGGTTGGGCATGGCGTAACTCGCGGTTCTCGGCCATCAAGTCGCGTAGCTGGTCGCCTAGTCTAGCAATTTGATCGCGCATTACGGTGAGTTCACCACCACGTTTACCATCATCGTCACGGACTCTCTTAGTCAACTCGGCTATCCGAGCATCCTTCTCAGCCATCACTGATTTAAGAGCCTCAATCTCTGCTGATGGCGTTTCGGCCGGCACCGGGGTTGATTCCTTGATCGGAGCATCTTTTGGAGGTTCCGATTTTGGGGGTTCCGGGGTCTGCTTTGGCGCTACCGGTTCAGGTACAGGTTGACCTTCCTCGGCCCTCGCCGCGATTTCTGCGGCAATGGCGTCGGCTTCCAGTTCTTCCTGCGTCATTGGCCTTGGCTGTTCTTTTCTTTCTTCGCTCATGGATCTTTTGCGTTCGTCGGTTGGTCCCCTGCTACTGTGGCAGCGTTGTACGGTCACATGAGAGGTCCAGCGGACTCACTTTCTGCGCCTGATTTACTATCCTGGTTACGGTCTGCCTCTGGCGCTTGACAGGCGGTAACTATGTCCAGAAAATCAGCGATACCCTTGGCTTCGCTGGTTTTATTCTCAAATCCAGTATTTCGGTTCTCCTGATCTCTCTTCTGCAATTCCGACTTAAACCAACTCAAAAGGATCTCGAATCCAGGGTTTCCCTTCTGTGCGCGGAGATACCCTTGAACTTTCGCTCTTTCGCGCTCTTGAATCGGCAAATTCATACTTTCCTCAAAAAAATGGCTGGCACTCAAGATGTTCGGGCATCCCGAAATGCCAGCCTCAATTCATCCCCATGTTGATCAGACAAGGGAATCAAATAAGTTATTTTATTCTTCCGTGAGCAATCCACTGTCCGGTTGTGGTAATGTTGGAAATCGTCCACGCATTACTTGCTTTTGTTATAGTAGACAAACGGTTGGTCTCTACAACAGCATCAAAGCTATACACAACCTGCGGAGTGACTATATATGTCACAGGAAACGTATTGGTAATAGTCTGCCCAACTTCTGTAATGGCAATATCTCCGCTCTGCGTCATGTAAACCTGCGCCGATCCATTGGTGTGTCCAACAACAGCCGGATAGCCATAACTGGATACCTTGCCAGAAGCAGTTACCGTCGTAGGCGTAAGCGTAGCGGTAGAGCCTCCGCCGGCCGCATTGAGTTGTGCCGCAGTTACGCTGACATTGGTACTGTGAATCTGCAAGGGATTCGTTCCGTAAACATTCAACTGCCGCGTAGAAACACGCACCGGATTGATTGCTGGTTCCTCTGCGAAACTAACTATTGTCCCGAGGACCAGCACCGCCATAACTGCCGCTATCATCTGCTTGCTTCTCATCTCTGCTTCCTCCTGTTACTGCTGTTTTCCTAAAGGCGCTAGTGGTTGTGTCGAAATCGCCCCTGCGCCTTGTGCGGGTTCCGACGGCCCTGGCATGGCCTGGGCCTGATTCTGCTGTTGACTGACATTTTCCAAAGGATCCGTAGGCTTTTGTAATTCCGGTATCATTTGCGCGAAAGCCGCCTTTTCCTCCGCTGGAAGTGTTTCCCATTTCACTGAGATATTGAGTGAAGGCTTGATTGGTGTCGGCGCTGGTCCTTGATTTTCCATCTTGGCCCTGATCTCATCATCACTTGGGAGCAATGATGCATCGGCCTTGAGAATCCGCGCTTTCTGCCTGAGTATATCGATCACAAAGCGGGGGCCGGTAATTCCCATCATGTCCTTGGCCTGAATAGCCAGTTCGTCAAGTTTCTGTAACTGCATTTCCTGAACAAACAGACCGGTCGACCCGGAACACACAACCCGAATGTCACCCTTTACGCTATCATCATCGCTGTACTCATTGTCCCAATCGGCCCAATGCTGGATAAATTTGCAAAGCATTTGGTCTATCTCAAGCAAAGCATCCTTTATGCCCCTTGCTGCGGCATTCATCAGCGTAGCCAATCCCGAATATGTACCGGCAGCACCCGAAGCCTGACCGGATCCGTACATGTACGCTGGAACACCGGATTCGTTATCAGCATCGCCCAGGCATCGCTGATAGAGGGCATCCAATTCCTGAACTTTCAGGTCGAATTGTACGGATCCCATTGGAGGACCGTTATCGCCTGGATTTGTGGAAGTCTGGATTGCAATCCACTTTTTTGAATGCATTTCCTTAACGTCGTCCATGTTGACCAGACGATTCTGATTGATCCATCCTATGAATCCGGTCCCCCAACTTGTGTTGTCCAAAAGGGCAATCATCATGCTATTCGCTCTGTCCTGAGAAGCCGACATGAGAAGCGGAACGCCAATACCCCAAAACGAACCTGGCACTTGTTTGAATACCGCACGGAAATAAGGTTTAACTCCAACCTCATCCCACATGGGCATAACTTTCAAAACGCGATTGCGGCTCCATAACACTTCAACATTGTAATCGTTTGCAGGATCTATCTCGCTTAAACCCCATTCAGTAAGCATGTAACCGGCAACCGGCCCTGTGTACTGGAAACATTCAATCCTGTTATCAGGCGCAATAGTTGACTTATTCTCGTTGGTCGATCGTTCCTCATCCCCGTATTGCGTGATTGTACTTGGCGAGGTCTGGAACTCAGACAAAAGAGCTTCTATTTCTTTGGTCTGGTAATATTCCAGCTTGCGAACATCACTCAAGCCTTGCCTGAACGTCCGTATTCTCTCGATGATATAACCTTCCTGCTCGGTCTTAGCCCAAGGTGCAGGGAAAATGTCATGCGGAGAAGGCGCGGAACAAGTAGGAATCACTTTGTCAACCACCACACGGCGAGTCCCATCCCACTTTGGAGACTTCTTGATAGTTGTGTATGGCCCTTTGATAAATGCAGTTCCGTAAGTCGTCAAATTACTCTGAAATTCCCTGAAAACTCCCCTGAAATCGCATTCCTCATGCTGGTCCTGAATAAGCGTTTCCATGTTACGAGACTTATCCTTGGCCTCATCCATGATTGCTTTCTTGACCTTCTCTTCTACGCTTTTCCGCAAATTGTCTATTTGTTCGTCACTGACAAAGCCTCCGTTCAGGATAAACTCCTGGGCTTCTTCCATTACGCTCTGCATGACTCGTTCTTTTTCGTCAGATTGCAGTTCAGGTATCTCGGTAGGCTGACATTTCCAAATCTTGTCGGCATATGGCATGAGAATATCCCGGAGCCATGCCTCGGTATGGATACATTTTGTCTGCGTTATCGGAACCCAATATTTCGGAAGGTGGTATTTGTCGAGTTGAGCGATTTTTTCAGGGGAATGCTGGCCAAGTCTACGCCGTTGCGCTTCTATCAGCTTATCTGTAACACCAGATAGTTGTTTTGACTGGGTAGCTTCCTGTAAGCAACGGTCAAGAAAAGATATGAGATTCGATTTGATCTCTTCGCCGGCCATACGTTCAGCCAGCGCATCGGCTTCGGCTTTTTTCTGAGCCTCGTAGTCAACTGCTGAAACAGCATTGAGAACCGGAATTGCTCCGGCATCGACAGGAGCCATCGTTTTTAGTGCCTGTGCTTCCATTTGACCGGAAGCGTTACACTGTAAGACGCGGCGTCAACAAAATAATTTTGGTATGCGGTGTATAAGCGAATCGTCGGCTTTGCGATGGGATTCGTAGTTCTTCAAATTATCTCGCGCCTTATCTCTAGTTAAACCCTGTGACCTGAATAATTCCTGACCGTGAAACATTCTGATTGCCAGCCAACCGTGACCAGTTCGGCGTAGAACTGTCTTGTATGCTCCATGACTCATTTTTGCTGTAATTGCTTGATAATCTCTTGCGCCAACTGCTGTAAGCCTAAGAACTCTGCTGGAGCCATAAAACCAAGCTTGATTTTTGCCATCCCGTCAATAAGACGCTCCATCTTCTGAACAATTGGCATATCGAACAGCGCGACATTCATATATTCATAAACTTTTTTGCCAGCGCGTCGGTTGTCCAGAATCTTCCTGACAATGGCTAACTGTTCTTTCTCGGTAATATGGACCATCTTCCGATTGTTCTTTTCGTCCAGAAACAAAACCTCACATCCGATTATTTTTCCAACTTGCCTTGCCTTTGAAACTATCTGTTCAGCCTCTTCTACTGTGCCGGGAGCAGGGTCAATCATCACGCCGCCCTTTACGGCCTGCGCTATTCGCTTCATTTCAGCTTCCGCGCATTTGTGGCAGATTGCCTCATTCCCGCGTATTACTATCGCCGGATTCTGCTTACACCGCGTACAAATTTCTTCTGACATGTTTATCCCTTTCGCTTATTTCCAAATTGTCCTTGCCATTACGTTGACAACAATCAGATACACAACCAGCACGACAAAAGCCGCCATGCTTACCCATTCCTGAAAAGAATGCTTTTTCACTTCACCTCTCCAAGCACCCTGTAATTCCTGATCCATGTCCACGGTATCTTGTGAACATTGCAAAACTTCTCCGATAATCTATGCCCCTCATTTGCAGGTTGCCATGTGGTGCAGATAACCAATTCCCTGCGTGTTCGCTTGATTAAAAAGCCTGCCGTGCGAGTCCATAAACTACAATCCAGAACAACCGCCTTTAATTCATCCCGGCTAAACCAGCCGCCATTGCCAAATGCATCCTTCCACTCGAATGAAACAATTTTCATATTATCGGGTAATCACTTGCGAACTTGATCTCAAACCTCGAACCGTCACTGTTGCCCATTCTGTTCCTTGCCTGAATATCCATCCTCGGCCTGTCGTATGCCACGGCTACGGCAGCAATGGCGTCCTGGATATGCGAACATTCGTTCTTGACTGCTTCCGGCTGGTAAATGTCCTTGTTCTCAACCTTGACGCGCTTGAACTTGTAATCACCCCTCAACCCTTTCAGGACCATCTTACAGCGCGGAGAAACTACAAAACCCTCATCCGTCGGTTTCCCGGTAATCAGCGATGGAACACGCTTGACCATAAAACTCGCAACTGCATCACGACGCGGATTGAACAGATTGGTAGGCGCCGGCCGACACTCAATACCCTGCGACCGGATCTCGTCCATTGCCGTACTCTCGTCACTTTGCGCCCTCTGGTTTCCGGCAGGCTCCCCTATCCCGCTGACCGGGAAATTGGAATACGACGTTGCCAGCAATGGTTTCAATGCATCACGGAGAAAGCGCCTCATACCCATGTCAAACCCGCATACCTCGTCAATTATGCGTAACTGCCCCTGCGGAGTTATCTGGCAGATTGCACATGCAGGGGTATTCCCATTCCAGCAAGGGCGGCCATTGCGCCGGATGTAAAGAGTATGAAAAGGAACATTAAGACAATAAATCATGTCGTCATACTCAATGCTCGAAACCGAATTGGGTTTTATTTCGGCTCGATCAATGCGCTTGATTGTAATCATCCAAATGCTACATGGCGGGATCTTGCGACCGTCCTTCATAACAGCGCCTTTACCGTGTTTCAATATAGCCCTCGAACACCAGCCAGCTTTCATACAAAGTTCTTGAATGTCATCTTTCAATCTTGTCGAAACTGTAGCGCAAACCCACTCGCCTCTTTGCTTCCGACCAATTCCGTTATCCTTTTTAGCTTTCGTTCTTTTGTGTCCATCACCCAAGAGAAACGTTTCCAAAAATATTCTACAACCATTTTGACTCGCCTGCTTAACCTCTATTGGAATATATTTATCATGTGCCAACCCAATCGGTTTCAATAATTTGCCAATCGCGCTTGTCGTTGCTCTGTATTGTGGTCCGCTTTTTCTCCATTTAATTCCAATTTTATCCCATTCTAAATCGTATAGCGTAGCCTCCAGTTCCGTTGTATAATGTTTCTGAGATATAGATATTCTACAACTGTTTCCAATCCATTCGTGCGATCCTTCGGATAGATACCATCCCCAAAATTTCATTGATAAGTTTTCAGACAAACCAAACAAACTATACTTCTCGCCAATCCATTTTCCTGCAAGCTGTATGTAGCGATGAGAGGTAGTTTTGTTTTTTAATTCTTCGGCTGAATTGAAAATAATCTTGCTTGGAGTATCCCTTCTTGTGTTTGGAACGCGATGTTCCGGCGTAACAACAAAATCCATATTCTGCGTCTTGAAATGAAGCATTTCGCCTTTATGTGGCCGTTCAATCTTAAAATTGATTTTTGTATATGATACTTCTTTCGTATTAGGATTTAACGTAGCAACGGTATCATCCACTGACGAAACATCTTTGAAAAACTTCCACCCATGGCTTGTCAAAACTTCGGTATCTTTAGAATAACACAATCCATAGTCGAACCCAAGTTGCAGGGGAACACCCGGGACCGGTTTCAAATCCTCTTTCGCAACATGCCGCGTTTCGTCAAACTCGATATAAACCGGCCTGCCATCCAGACTTTGACCGTACTTGGCTTCAAGGTTAATGCCGATCCATGACTCATGATTGCCCTCGATCTGGTCCAGCCAGTACTGCTCATGCTTCGGCTGGCCCTGCACGTTCTCGCATTCAGGATTGATAATCCATATTCCCCGGTCCCCCTGTCGCCAGCTTTTCGGATTGCCCTTCTTGATTTCCTCGATCTGCTTTGGATCCACAATTTTCAGGACCGCCGGAGCCTGATGGAAGAATTTCCAGCCGGCAGGTTTCAGGACTTCCGCGTAATGATACCACCAGTGATCGAGGTCCATTGCGTTTGCGTCCATGATAAGACCACTCCATGTCAGAGGCGCGGTCTGTGGATCCGGGAAGCGGCCACAGCGCGAAAACAGGTACTTGATGATTCCAACATCCTCTACTTCCTGTGCCTCGTTTACCCATACCCCGGTAATGTTCAGCGACCGTATCTTGTTTATGTCGGCAATCAGGTCGCTTACCGACATGAAATTCACCTCCATGTCAATATGCGTTCCGTCCGGGTTTCCGTCCTCGTCGGTCCCGGCGTTTTCCTGCCGCCAATGCCATACCATCGGCGGTGTCATTTTAATCTTGGCCTGCGGATTCCATTGCGCCCATATCTTCATGGTCGTGGAAATCAGGGCCGGATAACTTTGCCGCGTGACAACCCAACTTGTACGCCTCCACCCGTTCGAGTCTGGTTCCTGGTCAAGCGCCCTGAACCGCAACTCGCAACAACACGCGGAACTCTTGCTCGATCCAATCGGCCCGAGAATCCCTCGAATCTGCGAATTGTCGTTGTGAAACGCTTCCGTAGTTGGATACGGATAGTATTCCAGCGTTTGCGGTTTGTATGTGCGGTTAGACATTATTCTTTGCCATTTCAATGCTCATTTCATTGTTCTTGGGCGGTAAAGGAATGAACCCATACCGCCCACATGTTTATTTCCTTGGTGGTTGCCTCCTAGTACCACGGTTGCCAATGTCTTTGCCCGATCCGTCTTTACGGCGTTTACCGCCGCACTTTCCATATCCTCTTGCCATGTTAATCACCCCCTTTTATCTTGTTACTCGGTCAATGTGTTCGCTACGAATGACTCCAGCTTGGTCATGTCCCAGGTGGCAATCATGAAGTACAGCGCACCTTTCCGACCTATGACAATCGGGTCGCCCTTGCGCGGTTGCCAATCGGCCTCCCATGCGACAAGCACTTCGTCAAACTCGTCGCGGATCATCGTCACTTGGGCGTCAACATCCTCCGGCACTACCATCTTTGGCATGGCAGTAAGATCCGAGAAGAAGTCACCCCGAGCAAACAGTTCCCCGAATCGCCGTGATTGATCGTCCATGAGATAGCCGGACTGACTCAGGACACACGACTTATCGCCGCTTTTGAAAGAGTCGTATTCCAAGAGCGCAAACTTCGGGACATTGTTTTCCCCGCGAATCTGCAAGAACGACATGTTCATGCGCTTATATTTTGCCGCCAGTTCCAGCGATTTCGCTATGTCAAGCAAACTCAGCTTGAACACCGGATCACTGATTGTCTCCGCCAACTCCCTGACCTGTTCTGCCTTTGTTTTCGGTTCCATCTGCTCTGCTCCTTTCGTTTTTGTTACCTACCCCGCTTAATTCCCCTCATGCGTACCTTCGATACCAAGCACTTCCCTCCGCTTTGTCCTCTGTTCCAGTATGTCCAATGCCTCCTGCAAACTCCTTATCGCCTTGCCGTTCTCCGTACACTGAAACCTGCTCCGCTGGTAATATTCCAGCCGGTCTATCGCCGCCGCTATCACAGTCTCGACAAAACATCCGTTCGGCGGCTTACGCTTCGACCCCGTTCCCAACGGCCCATCCTGCCATGAAATAAACAATCCAACTGCCGCTGTCTCACCGCCGGCCGGATTGCCGTTAATATCGTCCTTATGCCTGCTCACTATCTCCTGTCTCACAATACCCCCTCCACCCTTGTCACTGTAACTATAACCTCGTACCTGACACCCTTGTATTCCCCTTCCTCGCTGTGCTTCCTCCTGGCCTCCACCGCTTTCTTGTCATTCCTCAAATCGTCCAGCGCCAACTGATACAACTGCCCCACCTCAAATTTGTTAATCATCCTCATGTCGCAGCCCAGCCTTTCCGCTTGTTCCGCCCACGAAATAATATGCTCCCAGGCACTTGGCCAGGGACCGTGATGCTAGCCTTCGCGTACACCGTACCAGTGTACCTTTTCGCGCCAACCTCCTTCTTTGCCTTCTGTTTCTCCACCCGCACCGTAGCCGCAGCCGGCTTCTCCCTCCACCTCTTCGTCACATTCGCTATGCTCCGCGCAACTGATGTGAACATCCCCATTACACCCCCTCCTTCCCGATTATCCCCAACCCCTTAAACGCTATCATCCTCATGTCTGCCAAATGCCCCTGCACCGCCGCCAACTGACCCTCGCTCCCATACCCCGTGCTCGGCCGACAGCCAATATTCCAAAGCGCATCCATCAACCCCTGCGCCTCATCCTCCGTCATTGTCAAAAACGGCCTCACCGCCTCACCCGCACCCTGCAACCTCAACTGCACCGGCTCAAATACCGTCGTACTATGATCAACGTTTATCTCCCCACCACTTAACGAAATTATCCTGCCATTCACCCAATCCCGACTCGCCATCCATTCAACCTTCCGCTTTATCATCGCATTACCCTCCTATCTTCTCCATCGCCTCCCGCGCTCTCCGCCCACCATCCTTCTCCACCGGCGAAGGTTCAGGATCATATTGTGCCGCAAACCCTTTCGACGGACTGCGCCAGTTCTCCTTATCCGCGTAAAACCACACCGCCTCAAACAACAACCTCAAATCACTCCCAGTACATCCACCGCTTTGTGTAATATCCAAATTATTCACTTCACCAACTCCCAAGGCACCGGCGCCAGTAACCCTTCCACCCTCACCCTCTCAATCCGCCTCATGAAAAATCCACAACTCGAATCGTACCCCTTCCAATACTTCAACTTCTTACACCAACCACCAACATCCCTATCAATCGGCGTATCTTTTTCCTGCTCCCAACTCTTGCAATTAACACACATCACCTCGCCCTTATTCCAGTACCCAATCCCATGCTTCCAAAACAAAAACCGGGGCAGGTGTGCCACAGATTTAGCGAAGCACACCCGCCCAAACCACTTCATCAGTGGCCTCTCATCACGCTTGCAATCGCAATGAGGTTCGTCGACGCCTCGGCTCGTCAACCTTCTGGCTCGCTTTACCAGGAAAAAAATAAAAAATGAACGAATCACGGAAAGAATAGGCAAGGGGAAAATGCCCCCGCTACGGATCCCCCCTCCGGCAATTCCGGCGGCGGTGTGGCCGGGGGTCAAAGCCGGGGTAGTCTGTCCTTTGGATCTTTTCCCGGCCAGCGCGAGGCGCAATGCGTTATGGTCCAGGAAATCACCAGTTTGAAAGTGGTACGGGATTGGCAAACCTGTTACACTATGCGTTTTCATTGGGGTTTGTCGCTTTCCTGCTGAATTGGGCGCGGATTGGGCGCGGATTCCTCCGGCTTCGGTCGTCGGCGGTGCATGATAACGATGGTCTGAACCGAGTTCTGCTGGACGTTGACCGATGGACCTTGTTCCCGGTATTTGGCCGGATCGTCGGCCTTCATGAGAAACTCAAGAAGTCGATTATCAAACTTTCGGATGCTTCCGACAGGCTCACCCTTCCAGAAAACAGGCTCTTTCCAGCCATCTACAGCGCGTTTATGGGCTTCTGATGCTCTTACTTCTGCCCGATAGTCTTCTCCTGCCTCTCTTGCCGCCCTCCACAAGGCCAGCCATTCAGGTTTCCGGTTGAAACAGGATATTTCTATCCATCGCAGCTTTGTTTTCCTCTGGATCTCTCGCCAAAGCTTACCTTCAGAGGTCATTTCCAAGGCTTTTTTGAGTCTTTCGCGTACGCGGGACTGGCTGTAGGGCAAAATAGCCGCGATGAGCTTATCGAGGCTTTTGGACCTATCAGCAATTACCTGCTGTAGTTGTTCTTGAGAAGGTTCTGAGCTGTCCGGGAGAGAGGGTGTTTGAGGCGGTTGTGCGGGTTCCTGGTTGACTTTGACAGGTTCCGGTGCTGATTGTGCTGGTTCTGGAGAGAGAGAGAGTGTGTGTGAGGGTGTGTTTTTTTCTTGGGTTGGGTTATTGTTGGTTTTTGAATCTTGGATAGGATTATTCATTCACCCCTCTTTATCTCAAATTGTTGTTGGATTTGTGGACATTCTGAGTGGTCTGTTGCCGGGGTGTTAAGTCCGACACGCGAGAAGCCGGAATCAGGGTTCCAAAGGAAGCAGGGGATGTTAAAAGCGGCCAAGATATGCATGACAATGCGCTGGTGTTTCTTGAGTTGTCGGCCTCTGGACGGTTTGACCTCAATGACCGCAAGGTGTCCGGTTTTGGGGTTAATGGCGAAGAAATCGGGCCAGCCGCGCTTAGAAACGAGCCAGCCCTTGGAAGTAAGCGATTTGTGAACGATG
>Ga0265297_10004829_pt1 | contig 21409 bp, 24 predicted proteins | sample Munlanlwell13791_FD_192502 | JGI IMG/M metagenome (GOLD analysis project Ga0265297, IMG submission 192502) | Leachate microbial communities from a municipal landfill in Southern Ontario, Canada - Leachate well 137-91 | ecosystem: Engineered > Solid waste > Landfill > Unclassified | place...
TCGTGCTTTTGCCCCAACGATACTGTCATCGCATAAAAGATCGTTGAACCGAAGCGACAGCGTGCCGTTTCCGAGTTCGGTTTTCGTGTAAAGTTCGGTCTTCGTGTAAAATAGCGTTCCGATTTCAGTTTTGGTATAATACATGTAGTCGTGAGTGTGCGAAGCCGGAGCCGCTCCTGCAAAACTGAGCGCTTCGGAACTTGACAGCTTATAAATTAAGTTGTCTTTCAAGCCAAGCATGCAGTCCATAACCCATTGTTCGCCAGCCGGCGGGACGTAGTAAGAGGCTCCGTTGATCATAAGCTGGCGCATATTTACACTGTCGAGCCACAGGTCTGTTGAGCCGTTCGTAAGTTCCGTCTCTCTGAAGTACAAACTGTCGTGCTGATGCGAAGCCGGAGCCGCGCCTATCATTACGCGATACGACGAAGCTGATATTATCGAAGGCACCCCGTTTTTTAATATCAGACAGGAATCCCCGGTATACCCGGAAGGGAGGCCGGTAAGCTTTATCACTCTTAGTGTCACCGAATCAAGATGTAGATCAAGCGTTCCGTTTATAAATTCAGGCTTTCTATGATACAATGAATCATGCTGATGCAACGGAAGGTTCAAAGCCACTAATGCGGTATCGGAAATATCAGCTTTATGCGATGCCCTTGCGCTGTCGGCAATATCTGATTTATACGATGCTCTTGCGCTGTCAATAAATGGTATTACGTTACTTACTAAGGCAAAGGTTGTATCTGTACTATCCACAGTAAGAACGTATTGCGCAGATGAAACAGTATCAATAGCATCCACGCGAAGTCCACCCGTTACCCATAATCCATCATCGTTTATGATCACCGCCGAAGCGACCAAAGGAACACATAGCAAAACTTGGATTAACGTTTTCATAGTATTTAATATACTACTACACATCTGCGGTTGAGGTGATATTTATCAGGGTTTAAAGAAACCGGATTGCACTCTCCCATAGATTTTATGGCACCGACAGTATACCCGTTTTGCTCAAGAATATTTTTTACTGCAATTGCCCTTTTTTCTCCAAGAACCAAATTATATTCTTCAGTTCCAACTGGACAACAATATCCCACAACACACAAGATGTTTTTTATACCCGATAACTTTTCCATTAAGTCGGACGACGTAAAATTGGACACAGAATAAGAATCGAATTCAAAAAATACCGTTGCGGTCCCCGATTTTTGCGGATTGCCCTCCGGCAAAACCATAAAAACCGGATCTGGTTTTACCACCTTTACCGCTGGTTGCGCGTTTGAATATTCTGTTACTGTTTTTTTGGTAGCTGCACAAGATACCAAAAAAACGCCCATTACTACTATAAAACAAACTTTCATTTTATTACCTTTCGATTATTGTTTTCCAAGCCTGTGAAAATATGAAACCTCCCCAGGGCGACCTGCCGCCCTAAGTTGTTGACCTCCAAGTTGTTGCATGGCCCTTTGTTGTTGTAACCATTCTGGAGTAATGACTGGCGCAAGCCCGCGCGTCCTCAAATTTTCGAATATAATATCTGATTCAATATCGGCTGTGCGTTGCGCCTGCATTGCGGCCTTTTCGGAGGCCTCGCGTTCTCCCTGTTCAGCCAACTCTTGCCGTATCCGTTTTAATTTGTCTTGTGTAACTAAAAGGTCTTTAGCCTCAAAAGCCTCTTTGTTTATCTGTTGTTCAGGATCAAACCCACGCCTTAGATATGCAGGAAGCTCCAAATTAGGAACATTTTCCGGTATAGCCTCAGAAATAGTTGAAGCGGCTTGAATAGCGGCCCTTGGCTTAGCCCTTAGCGCCCTTTGTTCAATTATGTCCTGAAGTTCAGGGGCTATTCTTGAAGAAGCCTTATATAACATTCTTGCAGTTCCCGGAGATCCAGCCATTCTTCTACCACCAGCCACCGCAGCACCAAGAGCAAGGCCTTTTGCTGTTGTCCCAAGTGCGCTTTCATCACCAGAAAGAATGGCACCACCTGCCCCAAGGCCAGCTCCTATTGCACCCATTCCAATATCTGATAGACCAAATCTTTGATTGCTTTCCGCAGTTGGGATTCTTCTTGTAGCTACCGACTTAATAGGTATTATCTCGCTTTGTGCTTTATTTATTTCTTTAAGCTCTCCACCAAGACGACCATGCAAAGTATTTTTAAGGTCTTCATAAACAGAATTGTAAACATCTTCTTTCCAGGTAGCGTCAGGGTCCACTTTTACGCCGCCTGTCTCTCTTCCAACAAAAGCAGCACCTTCACCAATCTTTGTACGTATTTTCATTGCATCCGCCGCATCCACGGTAGGACCAAAAGCTTCAACATAATCTTTTTTAAGCTTATCCAAAAAATCAATCTGGTCTGTGTATCTTTCAGGATTTGCCTTTGCTGTCAACTTTCCTTTTGAAGCATCAAAGATTTCTTCAACATCAAAAACTTCTCCGCTTTCCATTGCAATCTGTTTTGCCTTATTATAAAGATCGTCCAGCTTGTTTTGTGCCGCTTCTGCAATCTCTCGAACCGATCTTCTTGCAAGATCATGTTTTACAATATTGTTATGATCGTATCCAATCTTTGAACCAAATTGTCCGGGTCTGAGAGCAATATCAAGGTTACGTATAGCAGTTCCGCGCAAGGCTTTCCCGGCTGCCCCACGAACGGCTGTACCAAGTTTGCTGCTTGCTCCACCCATAGCTGCACCAAGCGCGCCCTGTGTTGCCGTTTGAAGGGGATCAACCTTACCCTCTTTTGCCTGCTGGTATGCTGCGCTTGACGCTGCATCTGCCGCGCTTGCCGCTGCGGTCTTTGTTAAAGCCCCGCCAAGTTTAGGAAACTGTTTAATAGCCTTAGCTGCTTTTGCTGCCTTAGCCGCTTTTGCCGCTACCGTTGCCCCTTTTGCCGCTTTTGCCGCTGGTCCTGCTCCAAGTAATAACGGGGAGGATGTAGGGTCATATAAAACGTCCTGAACAAAACCAAGAAGTCCCTCTTCTTCACTTTCTGTCTTACTTAAATCCTTTGCGGCTTCCGATGCCGCCATTTTCCAGCCGCCTCCACCTGCAAGAGTACCAAGACCAGTTCCAAGCGCACTGCCTACGCGAGGAGCTGATGTCAAAACGTCTCCAGCTCCTGCTATTGTGCGAGAGATAAACCCGCCCCCGCGCTCTGCACTTTTAGTCGTGGCTGGAAATAATGCCCCTGCTATGCCATATTTTTCTGTCTGAGTAGCTTCAGGTTTTTTGGAGGCGGCGGGTTCTGAAGAATGCTTTTCTGCTGCCCCAAAAATCTCTTGCATTTCGTCATCAGTAGGAGGAGCGTTGCCGCCCCACTCAAACGTAATAGTCTGACCTGTTTCTTTGTTTTTAACGGTATACCTTGCCATTATTTTACCTCAATTATTTCAAACTTTGATGCACCAGTCTCGTCATCTGACTTAAAGGCGGAGACATCCCATCCGGCAGATCTATAAGCGTCTATTTTTGCCTTGTATGCAACGTCAAGCATAGAATTAAGCTGTTTGGCTTTAATAATGGCAGAATTATATGAATCCCCCATAGCAGGAAGAATAGCATTGTATTTTATTTCGTCTTCTTTTCTTAAAACTCCTCCCTCAAGAGCTTTCCCAACAAGCTGCTTAGTTGCCGCCACAATTTGTTTTTTGCCTTGCGCCTTCCAGTTCCATGGGTTTGCCTTTTTCCATTGCATAATAGGGCCTTGAGGAGTGGTAGGATCATTTATTGCTTCCAATAACTGTGTCATCTGGTTTCGGGCTCCGTCAAATTCACCTAACCTTTCAGCATTTGAAGCAGGCAACTGCTTGCCCACCTTTTCTTTTATATTTTTCCGGATCTCTTCCGGGGACTTTCCATCTCTAAGCATAGTAGCTATAGAAGGATATACTTTGTCCATTCCTCTATAAGTACCAAGCTCTTTTGCTAATACATAAGCCTCTGTGTTCTGTTCAGGAGAAAGACCAAACGGGTTGTAGTCTGAACTTTGTCCTGCCGTTCTTTTACTTAAAGCACGTTCCCTGAAATCCTCATCTCTTTTAATCTTTTCTGCTTTCTCAGCAGCTTTTTGTGCTTCTATGCGCGCTTTTTCTTCGGCTACCACAGTTTCCCATTCGCCCTTAGCCTGTGGTAAAATTGCCGCCGCTCTTGGTAATCCAGTTTTAACTCCAAGCGAATATCTTGTTGTATCAGGAGCACCAAGACCTTCCTGATAAGTTTTAAAAATATTGCCTGCTTCTTCCTGTTCAGCCTTTTTGCGCTGGTATTCTTCCTGCTGTTGCCCAAAAGTAGTTGTTTCGCGCTGCTCTTTGGCCTCTTGCAATAGCCTTTGACGCTCTTCCTCAATACGATTAGCTTCAAGTTGCGCATTCTTAAGCCCCTTTTCATTCAACAATTCCTGCCGTTTAAAAAGAGTTTCAGGCAGTTCCCTACCAATATTCATAAGCGCAAGGCCAAGATTTTTATATGCCATTATGCCCCCATTGCTCTAAGGGCAGATTTTCTGAAGCTGGTCATTGTCCTATCGTCCATAGCTCTTATTCTCTGATCGGCAAGAGCATTAAACCCTGTCAAATTTTGCGCCCTTTGGCCTTGGTTTAGTTGTTGAGCCATTTGTGAGGCTTCCAGTCTTTGCTGCCTGGCTTCGATCGTGCGATTCTGTTGTAACTCTTCATCAAGCCTTCGCTGTTCCTCTTCTGCTGCTTTATCCTGCAAAAGACCACCATATAACTGAAGGCCAAGACCGGCCCAATCAGATGCGCCAAGACTTGCTTTGTCTGCATCATTGTTCTGATTTTGCAGATCCTCATATTGTCTCAAAGACTTTTTAAAATAGTTCATAGTGTCCCCGCATTTTGACCACTGTATTTTGCCGCAATAGCGTTAAATATTTGTTCCTGACGCTTACGGGCATCATCAGCAAAAGACATACCTGCTTGTGTTATCTGCCCTTCTGGTTGCACCTGCTGTTGCGCAAGTAATCTTTCCTGTCTCTTTTGGCGTAACTGGTCAGTATTATCCAAAGCTCCGCGCCGAGCGTTTGACATCTCTTGATTTGTCTTTAATCCGGAAGAGATTAGAGAAGCAATAACTGGTATCATATAAACCTCCTTTATCCTAATTACACATCCCCTGCCCACAGATCAGAAACTACATTTCCAACTGCCCCCTTTGGACCGCTTTTAATTCTATACTTATTTCCCGAAGCACTGACTAAATATGTGTCTACCCACTCTTCTGCCGTTCCAAAAAACTTAGAACCTGATGATACAGGCTCTTCAACCACACTATATTCACCAGCCGGGATTTGGCCATATCCGTCCAGTACCCCCATGGTTGTTGTTAATGCCTCATCGAGTTTTACCATATCCCCGGCAACCGCGTTGCTAAGCTCTGCAGGGTTCGTAATCCATCCAGCGGTCCTTTCCTCTTCTTTCATTTCCTCCGATTCTTCGCCGTACATAGTGTAATTATAGTAATCATTAAATTTAGCAAGGCCCTCTTCGGTAAGGTTTCCATCATCACCTACGTATTCAGGATGAGTTGCCGCGAATTGAACAGTAATAAGCTCATATTCCTCTTGTAACGCTTTTATTGCCTGCTCTTGGCGATCTACAATATTATACTTTGCTACATCTATACCATTTTGGGCAAGGGTATTTGCCATAAATTCGTCGGCTGCCTCCTGACCATAAGTATTAAGCATGTTTTCATATTGGGAGGCCACAAGTTCAACATCAACCTGTTTAGCCTCAAGGTCAAGAGCCATTTCCTGTAATGCAAAATCTTGAACATCCCTATTAACTTGATATTCTAATTTCTCTTTCTGCAATGCTGCGGTTGCTGCATGGTCTCCTTCAGAAATCGCTTTATCAATATCACCCTGTAATGTAGTAAGCGCAGCATCGTATCCGTACTGCTCTTCCATCTCTGTCAACTTTAACTTCGCCTCTTCCTGAAGTATCTCTTTTTGTCGTTCAACGTCCTTATCGGCTTCAGCCGATTCAAGTTCAGCTTCAAGAATGGCCATACGTTCTTCAAACGTTCTTTCTTCTTGCCCTTCAGCCATGCCACCTACAGTTGCAAGGTTGTTTATATATGCAGTATAAGCGTCACTTGCTGAAGAAACCCCTTCACGGCCGGCGGCAAGAGCATCAATAAGGTTCTGTTTTTGAAGGTTTGAAAGGTCGTAATCCGTCTGCGAAGAAAGGTCGGCTCTTTGCTGTGCACCATACAAAGCATTTTTTAGAAACTCATTCTGGAGTTCTCCACTTTGAGAGGTTGCTCCAAGTTTTTGCCTTGCCGCTTCCATGGCCTGTGATTGGCTGCGGTTAAACTGATCCATAAGGTTTTGCTTGTAAGAACTAACATCAAGCCCTTGATTCGGATCTTCAAGAAGTTCAGCACTCTTTTGGCTTACCAAAGCGTTAAGATACTCGTTAGCAGGATTTTCCTGTGTAGTAACAGCCTGCTGCGCAGTATTGAGCACCGCTTGATTACCGGTTGAGGGGGTTTGAACCTGTTGTGCCTGCGCAGTAAGCGGTACTAATTGATTCTGGTTGGTCTGCTGCAAATAAGGAATCTGCTCCTGTGTTGCAGTAGCCTGATTATCCGTTGCAGTTGCCGTAGAACCCTTTTTTTTCGTAGTCGTCGGTACAGTAGTAGTTGTTGTTGTCATTATACAAATGTGCCTTTCCCGTCGTATTTGACATATCCAGTTGACCAGTCAGGAACTCCAACGCCTTTTTTTCTGTCATAATCAATACAAAGAGCACCTACACTATTTACCCATACTTTCCACCATGTAAGTCCGCGTATTCCTATGACAAGTTCTCTTGGCGTTCCTCCGCCAGTAGCCAACCATGTATTTTTCATGTTTGTGCAAAAGCTTGCTGATTCATACGGAAGTACCGAATATGAATGATAATAATTATCAATTCTTTGGCCGCTTATAGTATTTATTATTACTTCGGCTCCGCCTCCGCTTCCTGTTACAGGCAAATTTTTAAATAATAACTCTCTTCCTGATCTTGAGAATAAATCAGGAAGGTCCACTGCAAACGGCAATCCCTTTGAAGTGTCAAGCACAATAATAGCATCATCTTCCACAGATGCTAACCTGTTGGCGAGGTTATGGTCTTCTAAAGTTAATGTTATTACTTTACGCATTACCAGTCTCTCCCCTTAATATAAGAGAACACGGGATTGATAAAATATGCGGTTTTACCAGTTGAACGTATTGTAGTTTCCATATTCTGAGCGTCAAATTCAATATACATTGTAGAGGTATCCATAGAAGGAAACGAAGTAGTGACATAAAACGTTGAAGCTGACCCACCGCCTGACCATGGGTGTAAAGAGTCAGGAATACCAAGAACATTAAAGTGTATGTTTGAATTATTGGAAGCATAAACATTTATAGATGTAAGCTGAATATTTATTTGGTCGCAAACTCTTGACCAATATGCCATACCAACAGAATCATTGTTTGGTGAAGGGCTGTATGTAGTACCTGCAAGACTTTGAAGAGACACAGGAAAAGAGCCTGTATCATAAGCCATTTTTTTGTTGTTAACACGTAATATTTCTATGTTTGCCGTTCCTGTGTTAAACGATCCTGTTTCAAGATTTTGGTTAATATATCCTGCGCGTGAATATAATGAGTCTCCCACCGATAATATCGCTACTGCTTTGGATACATATAAAGAATCAAATACCGGATAACCAGCAATAAAAGGAGCCCATAATCTGGTGCCAATCATAAATGTTTCGGCATATCCAGTATCAATAGTAAGGTGGTTTGCCTTTATACCTGTTGTTACTGTAGCAGAATCAATTGTAGGGTCGCTATTTATTATATCTATTTCGGCTAAATTTAGTTTAGCTCTCCCAAGAACAACCAAGTTGTCTGTAGTTATGGAGTCCACCTCATTTATATCTCCGGTTACAGTAAGAGCCCGTGTATATATTGAATCAGACGTAAGGGTATCTACCCTTGATTGAGCACATCTGCTTGAATCGGATATTATTATTCGCGTTTCTATAGTATCCGCCTTCATATATTTGACTGTGCTGTCATGGTTCATGACATTATTATTAAAATGCACCACATTAGTATTAAGCTCTGTTATCGTTCTGGTTACTCCTGATAATACAGAGTCATTGTTTGCTTTCCATTTCTGAAAAGTTACTGTATCACCTGCGGCAGGAGTCCAATAATAAGTAAACGGTGTAACTGGATACTGCGCAACGGATATTCCAGCAAACAATAAAACACAAAAAAGCTTTTTCATGAAAAAACATTCCTTTCGTGAATGCCGTAAAGTTCGAGTCTGCTTATTAAAAGTTTTTCGTCATCCGCCGTTTGTTCAAGCTCTACTGCAACCGAATTTCCCTTGCACTTCATACTTAATTTAGCATACGCGCTTGTAGGATTGTCATGTCCAAGAACAAACGGCAATATAAGCGTTGCGGTAGGATTAAGTATAGGCTGATTGGAAGCCGTTGCTTTCTCTATAGTTACGGGAAAAGAGTAATGTTCTGTATCAGGTATAACCAACCTTAATATCGCATTTTGACCAAGATCACCCATGTAATAAATTCTTTGCCATTGATCTATGCCTGCAAGTTGGACAATGAAAGTCTTTGTTCTTACAAAAAACTTTTTTGGAGTTTTTGTTGAACTCCATACCCCTGTATCAAGAAATGCGTTTTCAACAACAACCCCATGCTCTTTGGCTACTGCTCCACTCCATTCATTATGTTGCGCTACAATAAGGCCCCCGTCCGAGCCTACAATGGCACCGCTGTAACCATGCCCCCATAATTCCCAGGCTGCAATGTAGTTGTCATTATCTATTACACTATATGTATCAAGGTTTAGTACCAAAGTTCGGTTATTAGAATTTGATACTTCTTTGTCGCGGAAGGACACTTGGTATTCAGTTCTTTTTCCCTGCCTTCTAAAAATTATTCCATAGGGGTTATTTATACCCGATCCGTCGATGATTTTATCTATAATTGGTTTAATATGCTTTGATAGGTCAATGCTAAATGATGCACCGTCAAAAATTCTAAAACCGTCATTAGTTATGCCGCATACCGTATTGTTGTATTCCTGAACGGTTTTTCTCATGTTTTTAGGGAAAAATAGAATCATGTTATTCGCTGCACCTTGAATTACAGGCTCTGGACGTGTTGAAACGTCGCCGTCAACAAAAACAAACGGCCCACCAGCAGTATTTACATATAAATTACTGCCAACAGCAAATAAGGAATATGCTACAAACGGAACAGATGGTATATGATTTTCAGTAGGCCATCTTTCACAATCATATACGTTTTGAGCAAACATACTATAAAAAATTTCATTGCTTCCAGATACGGTCCCATACAATCTGCATCCATGTGCGTAGATGGTATCAAGACTAATTGGAAGCTGATTTGATACCGCCTCCTCCATCATCATTATATCTTCATTTTTGGTATCAGAAAGAATATCTATATACCCATCAGCGTTTAAGCCGTCAGCATACCAATAATAATCACTTCCGTCTGTAGCCGTCATCCACACAGATATATGGGTTACTTGCGGATCATCGCTTTTTTTAGTGGTTATTCGTATCGAGTTCGTATTTGTAGTAAGCTGTATGTTCCCCACATTTAACGGCTCAGAATACAAAACATTTATTCCATTTATCTGTCTGGTGTACGATACGTATATACCGTAAAGGCCCTCAGTAAGAGAACCTGAAGAACCAGCAACCGCAGAAAACCCAGTTGTAGGCGGAAGTATGCCTATTCGATATACCGAAAGATCACTTTCAACCTTTATGGAATCATGTCCATTAACAATCCAAAATTTTCCAAAATAATTAACCCCAAAACACTCATTATCGCTGCTTAATGTATATAGCAATGTTTTAGTCTTAGCAACAGGGTCAACATTGTAAAGTTTCCCCGAATACACAGCAAGATAATATCGTGAGCCATCCATTGGCTTATAACAAAACCAACCCCTACATGCGCCATCAAATAAAGGGCTTGTAGTTATCCCGGCAAGCCCAGGAGCCCTTGAACACCCGTGCTTTTCAAATACAACGTTTAAAGAATCAGAGACCTGCGTGTCGTTTATTGCGTGTGGCGGGTAAGCTGTCGCCATGCCACCGCTCATGTCAGACAACACAAGCGATACATCTCTTGTTGCTGCATTAGAAACAGAGGCCATAATCAATATCCGTGAAAGCCTGCTTGTTGCGCTGGAGTATACACACTTTGACCAGAATGAACTGTAGAGCCATCCATAGCATACCCAGTTACGTGAATAGGAACCCCAAACTTGTTTTTGGGCGTAAAATCGCAAACATGGTTATTCCCCTGGATAGAAACTTCATAATTGCGCAATTCTTCAGTAAAAGATTTTAAAATTACCGAAGAATTGTTAGGGTCAAGGCCCTTATCTTCTATAAACAGCTTTTGCGCCGTCCTAAGAAGTAAATTGCCTGGAAAAAACGAATATTCTACGATCTCTGCCCCCCCCTCATCGTATCCCACATAGTCATCAAGAAAACGGGCATATTTTAGTTTTGGGTTTGAAAGAAAAGCGTTAGCAAGTGTGGCAAATTGGACAGTCCAGTATCCCCCGCTTGTAACTCCACCAGTAACTGTTTTTGGAGTATATAATTTAGTATACCGGAAAGCCGGATCTGAATGGTCCTCATAAAACCAAATATCCGGCTTTCCGGTTCCTGCGGTGTCGCAATAAACCTCTAATATGGTTTTCATGTCAGCCGGGCATTGCGCGGATAACGTTGAATCCAAAGTAAGGGTTACTATCGTAGTAAGAGGGTCCCACTTCCAGCGATACTGTTCAAGCCATTGTCTTGCCCGATTCAAATAATCAAGATCAAGGTGTTCAACCTCTGAATCAAGAGAATTGTATAAGGCCCAATTTCTGAACCTCTTACGTATTGTTGATATAGTGTCGCCAAACAGTGACATTTTTTTGCCTTTTTATGTTTTACCGTTTTTCCTGCTCAATTCCGATTTAAGACGTTCAATCTCTTCATTGAGATTTTGGTTTTCCGTAAGAAGCGCATTTTTTTCATCTTCTGCTTTTGCGGCTTTTGGGTTTCTCCACATTCTAAATTCTGCTTCGGTCAAAATGCCGTTGTATTTATTTGCTCTTCCGTACTCAATGCGATCAACAAGTTCCTGAAATCTTGGGTTTCCCGGTTCAATGACAAAGCGTCCAACATTAAATGTTGGATCAGTTTTGCCGGTAGTTTCGTTTGGAATAGGAACCCGCGAAAATTTAAAATGATCAAACAATGGGACTTTATTGTTCCCGTCCGCATCAGTTTGATATTCCTGTTTAGGCTTTCCTTCTCCGTTGCGCACAACTTTGCCGAACGGGTCAATTTCATATTTTGGGAGCTTGAAACTGTACTGCCCCTTTGTGCAGTAATAAACAACCACCTTTTTAGGTTGAGACTTTTTCATTTTTGATACTGCTTCTCCATCAAATGTCATATTCATTTTTATCCTCTTATGGTTAGTGTGGCTGGTTATAATGACCAGCCACGGTTAATAAGTTAAAATATAAGGTTTTTGGCGAAATCAACAACCCTGCGCTTTAAAACGCACAAGCCATTTAGTTTTGCGCGTCCACCGTCGCCGTCATACGTCTGAATAATAACGTTATACTTAGTTCCGTTTATGGTCTCCCCAAACGGCAACGCTACCTCTTGAGCGGCGGCAGCGGTAAAGCTATCCACTTTTACTTTGCTCAAAAGCGTATTGTCGCAATATGATTCGATATAAACGTAAGCAAGTACCGAATCGCCTGCATTTGTAGTTGCCCCTCGGGCAAGAACATACCTGTATCCCTGTTGAGGGATAAAGTTTTTAAGAACATACATTGTGTCCGGGGGGACAAGGCTGTCATCATGTCCGTTATACGTAGATGAAGGCCCTATTTCCTTTTCAACAAGAGCTCCGTTCGATGTTAATGCCGCAGGAGAAGCGGCGTACAACTGTATGGCCGCAAAACACAACACTATTACCAGAAAAAGTGCTTTTTTCATTGTCATCTCCTTAATTATTCCAGTTTGTGATCATTTTTACGTTTGCTCCACCAGACCAGCACTGAAGACCGACCACGCCTTGAATACCGCGTGTGGTTCCCCATGTTGCCGGGAGCTGGAGATTATCAACAGTGGCTATGTCCATGCCCTTTTTAAACCGATATACCAGATCGGAAGGGTCAAAAATTACTGCCTGGTGCGCAAGGGCCCCTTGATCAAACAGATCATGAAGCATAGGCCTTATTTTAAACGCTCCGCAGTAGTAATCTCTTGGCCGAACCCCAAACTCGTTAGGCTCTCCGGATTCGGTAAGCATGAGCTTTTGAGCCGCCCAATTCTGCATTCTACCAATGATCCTTCTTCCGGCAAACATCATCAACATTTTGTCAGGATTCAGGGTATTTGGAAGCTCTTCGAATACTTGGGTATTCCACTCATCAAAGGTCATGTTGCCGCCGGCATCGATAGGATCAGACGCATACTGCAACAGCCCGCGTGTGGTATACATTGGATAAGTAGTGCTTCCAATCTTGACATCGGTTGTGTTGTTTGTGGCCGCCCTTTGCGACAGAATAAGGGCATTCTCAAGCTGTCGCAAACAGTTCTGAGTATTACCGACCATATACCGCTTTAAAGGCTGTTCGGTAAAATGGGGGCTGTTTATTGCGGTGTCTGCAATAGACACTGGATACCTGAACGGAAACACAAAGTTGTAATTGTTGTCAGGCTCTTTTGTAAGAGGGGTAATATCAGACGTTCCCTCTTCCATTGTCCGGCAACTCATCGCGATTACATCACCAACCGCGCAAGTCCACGTCGGAGTTATTACCGTGAGGGTAATTGTCCCTGACGCCACAGCATTAACCACAGCGACTTCAAGCGTTGACAGGTTAGTTACAATGTCGCGGGTTCTATATGCAGAAGTATCCGCAAGTTTTGCAGTAGCGGTTTCATCTCCTACAGTTCCCGAAATGCCTGCCCCTGTTGCTGCGGCATACACATCTATCGGAGTTTCGGTGAACCACTCGAACTTCATGTGTTCAGTAGCTTCTTTCTCAATCATGCCCGCCGATGCACTCATTTTCCCCATCTTATCGATAGAAGAACTTTTGACTATCGAAAGCATCGGAGCAAGCGCAGGATTGAGCCGTCTTATTTGGTCGCTTACGGTTCGCCGTAGCGTCCCGGTATCAGTTGTAAGTGGGGTTACCACCATATTCTGAGAAGGTGCCATTTTTATTTACTCCTTGAGCGTTACATATTCCTTTTCCTAACAGAATGATATTGATCCAGTAAATCGGCGCTATCATCCTGTTTAGGCGGAATATGCCCTGCCCTTGAAATTGAATTTGAATTTCGTTTTTTGTTAAAAGACTCGCGTTCCCACGATTTGCGGTACTCATCACGATACTTTGCATGATTCGCAGCGACATATCGACTAAACGCAATATTAATAATAAGCCCCAAGTTTTTTTTGTCTGAAGAAAACTTTGCCCACCAGTTATTATATGTCTCTCTGAGCTCCTGTTGGCTACCAAAAGACTTGTTGCCATGGGCAGAATCAAATAACGCATCGATAAGATCTGCACCATACCCTCGCGTGTATTTACCGTCTGCTCCAGTATACCCAAACACTAATTCTCCAAGTCTTTTCTCGCGCTCTGCGTTTGGTACATTGGGTAAAGTTTGATCTGCAAAAGCCCTGAAGTTAGATAATGATTTATCTTCAAGTGCCTTCATTTCCGCTGCTGAACTACTTTGTGATACAAGGTCAAGAAGAAGCTCGTCACGCTTTTTCTCAACTTGATCGTTTATTCCTTTTTCAACGTTCAAATATTCAGCATTTAGGGCTTCATAAACACCCTGCGGAACTTCTTCACCTGCTGACCGATACATCTGGAGAATGTTCTGGTATGCTCTTTCAAGCGGCTTGATCTGGCTTTCTAATAACTGATTCTTGTACTCTTTCACAGAGGCCAGAGCCTGAGCCTTTGCCGCCATTGGATCTTGAGACACACTTTTTTGCGGTTCAGCCTGCTTATACGACGACCGCATTTGATAGTTAAAGTCGTTCAGTTTAGTTGCCGCGTTTACCGCGCCATCAAAATCAAAAGAGCCATCCTTGTTAAATAGAGAATCAATGGCTGTTCCTTTTTGATTTTGCGAATTAACACCAGCATTGTTAATTTCTCCCTTTACGGGTTTTTTGTTGTGGCTGTTAAAATCATCCATGTTGCGGATAACGTTGCCGTCATCATCGGTCTGAGATATGCCGTTGGCATCGACTACGCTGTCAGTGCCTTCGTCATAGAAAAAGCTTTCCTCCATGCTGCTTTGCATTGAAGAATAGCTGGTATCAGAACCGATACTACCGCCACCATCTCCGCCTACACTTCCACCACCAACATCATCAGGCATTAACATTTTTATCTCCTTAAGAGTTATTTTTTTGGTACTTTATAAAACTCTTCCAGCGAAATTACCCGCGCTTTTGTTGCAGTTCGCGGGCTTCCATTGCCGGTAAAGTTCCTTTTTTCTTTGCCAAACAGCTTATCAACTTTTTTATCAATATTCGCCATTAAAATCTCCTTGTTGCTCCCTGGCTGTGAAACTTGGACAACGCATCCATCCCGCCTTTACCCCTTCGCATTCTTGGCCGCGCCTCCATGTCGTCGCCTTCCTGCCCGATCTCTTCATCGCCCATTTCAGGGCCTTCAATCTCTTCAGGAAGGACTTCTTCTCCAGACATACTATCCAAAGCTTCCACAGCTTCAGCTATCATCTGTTGGGCTTGCCCTATCTTCTGCTTCAGCATTTCAATTTCTTCATTCATTGCTTTCCTTTCGTTCATTTTTTTTCCACTTTTTTCCACGGCTTAGACATTTCTAATGCATGGTTTTTTATATGCCTTATCACGGTAAAACTAAACTTTGGCGTTATATAGTCTTCGCATAAATCATACCCTTCTACCATACCATAATTTGTTGATATTTTAGTATATTTCGGCGCATCTTTACAAAAAATTTGTATTCCTCCGCAGATGCCGCCACGCTCAAGCTCTCTTAGTGATTTCGAAGCTTCGGCGCATCCAAGTTTATTAATAAGCATATTGTGAACAGAAGCATTAATGTCTTCTGGGAGGCTTTCACCGTTTTGGACCTTTGTCTTCATGCTATAAAAGTTGTATTTCATTAGTTTTTGTTCCCATTGGTCATAGTTTCAATTTGACGCAATACTTCATCAATATCCCCTGATGTTGCTCTGCGATTTGCTATTTCTTTGCCCCGTACAATAAATTCCGCATCCCCACGCATCTTCGATATTAATTGTAGTGCTCCGCGCATCTGCAAAAAAACACCTTGTGCATCCGAAAGCTTACTATCTCTTGTTGCCATCAGACACACATTTTCCAGTGTAAATAAATAAAAACGCAACCACTTATTTGTATGAAGCAACGCGACAGCATTATTAAAGTCGTCTTTTTCCGACGCTGTGGGTGGTTCTGTAACAGTAAAAAACGCAGGCGATACTTCAGCATTGGCTTTCTTTTCTAATGCTGCGCATAGCTTCTGCAATTTCTCAATAGTTTTATCAAACCCAAATAACATGCCAAAGAATTTTTTAAACATTTTCTCCCCCAAGGGCTTGTGGTTGCTGTGCAATTTGTTGAGCAGCACCGCCAGCCTGTTGCGGTTGCTGAACTTGCGCCGTGGGCTGCTGCACCTGCTGTTGTTGCGGCATAGTCTGGTTAAGATATTTATCTATGTCAGACCCGCTACCTTTCCACGCTTTAAGCCAATCTTTCAAAAACTCGTTTATGTTAAGCTGTGAAAAAGCCTGATTTCCAGTTCCAAGCCAGTTAAGGGCCATGGTTATAATATTAGCACTATCGGTGCGTTCGCCACGCTCGTTAATGTAATACGACGAATAGGCAATGTACTTGTACTTGCCAAGAATTGCAGCTTTTGAAACCATGATCTCCGAAGCCGCTGGGGACTCTTTATACGGTATCATATCCCCAAAATTATGCTGCATCATTGATACTACAGCCTCGCCAATCCGTGATACAAAAAAAGATATGTTTGCCATGACAAAACCGTACAGCGTTTCGCCTATACCCGCCTGCATTTGTGCTGCACCAAGAGTATTATTGTTCATTCCCCCTTCGTTGTATTTATTCTGCATATTTACAACTGGTGACAGTTCCTGAATTTCTTGGTTAATCTCTCTGTTTAACCATTCTACGTCTTGTCTTGCTGCATTTTGTGCTTGGACCTGATATATTAATTTATCGGGCTCTTCCATACCATCATAAAAAACCACTCCGCCGTTTTGATGCCTGTTATTAATATCGGCTACGTCGACCCCTCCACCTCTCCGGACAAGCATCATCCTATCTGAGGCCTTCATTGTAGACTCAATGGTTGTACCGATCAGCCAGTTTTTTAGGTTCTGATATCCCATTTTAAATTCAAGAGAGGCATTACCCATCCACATATCTGGACGTGGATAATATGTGCCTGTTTGAAGCGGCAACGTATCCATTGTGTAATTTGTAGCATGGCAGCGGATCATTTTACCTTGCACTATTTCGACGTAATACAATCTGCTGTCGTTCTCATTGCCCTTTATATTTAGCATGGTATACATGCGTATAGGGTGAATCTGCAAACTGCTATCCTCAATCACCTTGTCGCTATTGCCGCTCACCCCACTATACCAATGCTCAGCCTGAGCACCACGTTTACAGGATTCTATCGCTTCCTTTACCATGTTGCCATTGTATATACCCTCATATTCTTCATCGAGAAGCTGATACAGGTCGGCAACAGTCCACGTATCATAAAATCCCTTGTAGGTGGTTTCGCTTTGAAAATTTCCGCACGGGTCCTGGAAAAAATTGAGCGGATGGATTGACTTTACAACAACAGCATCAGAGCCGCCCTGGTCGACTTCCTCAAAAGGAGAGGTCCAGCCGCTCACAGGAATAACTTCGGTTCCTCCAGAGCCATAGCTCTGATCATACACGATATATGCTACAGCCGTTCCATATCGTGCAAGATTATCCAATATGGGTAACCATGTTTTTTCACGAAACCGGGTTTTTTCGAAATTGCCCTGAATCAAACTTTGCGCTATATCCGCATTTACCTGAGGAGTCCCGCCTATTGATTTTAGTGTTATAATAGGATCGTTTTCAAAATATTTGTGCATGAAGGCAAGAGTCGCATTATAATCTTTACGTATGACAAGTGGCGCGACATCGGCAATAAAAGAATTTTGAGCGGCAAATTTGCCGTCTATAGCGTTATCAATAATTGTAACACGCATTTTGAAACGCTTATACAAATCACTCGCAAAATATGAGTCACATAGCGACATACAACGCTTTGTTATCGCGTCTTTCACGTCTTCGTTGCCCCATATTTCTTGTTCGTCTAACACTTATCACCTCGTGTAATATTCGGACTTTCTCAACACCGCGAACATCAGCCGTACAAATGATCCTGTTTTGTTCTTTGCCTTGCCTGAGTACCAAAAGCGGAACAACGGCATGGCGGCAGTTGTATTGTCAACTTTTTTAGATTGTACAGCCCACCCGGCGACATTTACAGTATCAATAAATTTTGTACCCTTGTTATACTCTAAAAGCGAATCAGCAGAGACAACAGGCACAACCATGTTGCCAGCGGTGCTTATATCAAACGTATCAACCATTAGCTTATACAGCCATGCAGTATCTTTTTTGCCAGATGAATTTATTACCGGTATGCCCTGCTGAACTCCCCATACAAAATTTACAGAATCCGCACTAAATCCGGCAGAAGAAGTATCGTTTGCAAACACTACAAACCGGTACATCCCAATCCCTACAGTGCCATCAAACGCTTTGGTTACACTGTCGTCGGTCGCTTTAAACCCATGCACGATAACCGTATCTTTGTACCCGTTATAATTTTCCTGGCCGTGCGAATGTGAGGTTGCCAGCCACATCACTACAAAGCTCATTATTAACATTATCCGAAAAAATACAATCTTATTCATCGTATCCTTCCCTTGCCTTTCTTAGCGTCTCAGCTTTTTCATTTTGCTTGAAAAGAGCACGTTCATTATCTTGAGTTATGCGGCCTCTTGCAAGAGTAAGAGCCGGGGGGATATACCCTGCTACCCTTGCGGCCTTTTCGAGAGCCTCTCTGTATGCAGTATTATTGCGCACAGTCTCTACGTGCTGCCTTGTTTTATACGTGTCAATGTAACAACCCCTTGGTAATGCCAAAGCGTCAATTTGCCCCCTATGCCATATAGCCATTTTGTACCCTTTCCTCAGCCTTTACAGCAACAATTTTTAGTTCGGTCGGGAACTCGTGTACCAATGTTTGAGCAGCAGGATCCTCGTGCTTTACAATATCCTTTTCGTGATCCAGCAATAACTTTGCGGCCTGTAGCGCGATACTTGGCCGCTTTCTCTGATTGAGGCAAAAAATAACAGCCTCTTTTGCTGTTTTGATATCACCCTCTTCAAACTTTAGTTTTGCAAGACGCAACTTTGCAGTTGGCCTATTAGGATTGTAGTTCATATCAATAACACTCCGACAACGATAGCATCCGTGGTTTTAAAATATCTCCATAACCAAGCACCTTTTGTTCCTGCCTTGCTCTCGCGGTATGATCAATCTGGTTAGTTACTGGCTTTACGTTTGCCATAAAAGCAACCAAGCCGTACCGCACATCATCGCACAAATGCTCCTGGTTGCCCCCCTTCACGGCGTCGTCCGGCCGCTTCTCGTTGCATTGTAGCCGAGGGATGTAATCCTCATACTCATCGTTGTACCCGTCCCAAAAAAAAGAATTTGGCACACCCTCAGCATCAAGACAAAAGGCATTGCGCATTACCCGCCACCCATTTTGGCGGTCGTTGTTTGCAGCAACCATATTAAGCCCGACCTCTCGGAAATAATCCGCGATTGCCCTTGATGTCCCGCGCTCGCTATTGCGTTTTACAAAAATAGACGGATCAGCATACACCGCATGAGGCATTGTCCCGCCGGTCTCCCACAGAGACGATATGGACGCGACTATTTCGCGGGCGTATGCATCTGCGTACATCCCGCGTTTGTAGTATGTAAACAATCTGGTCGGCTTGCCTGTTTTTTTATCTACGTTCCACAACCCAAAAGATGTTGCGCCGCTATCAGGGAGAGAACCATCACCATAATCCATAGAGCCATAAAGATTGAGGTCGAATTGAGGAATTTTATAGGGTTTTATCCGCATTAGGTCGGCGTATTTTGTAAACTCAGGGAAAAACTGCCCGCTCGCTCCCGGCTCTCCGCACCACACATGTCGATACATCGCAGGGTTGTTGATTTTGTCGTGTTCCATTTCTTCGCGCAACACATCCGGGAACCAGGGATTATCCCAGTAATTAACAAAAGCAAGAATAGAGTTTTCTCGGCGTTGAAACAACTGCTCGATAGGCTCATCGCCCGTGCCTGTATTCCAGGTAAACCACAGTTCGGAACCGGCTTTACGTATTGTAGGGGTTAGGATTGACAAAGATTTTTGAGAAAACATAACCGATTCCTCACCCCAAAAAATGTCAACTCCCTCAAAAGATTTTAGCTCCGTGATGTTATGATGTAGACCACGATATTCAAACGTGCTCCCCGTAGTTTTACAGATGATCTCGTTCGTTGTTATTGTAAACAGATGTTCGAGATTGTAATTTTCAATCCTATCAATTAAAAGCTGATGCACACTATCCGCTATCGTGTTTTGATACTCGCGACCGCAAAGAATTCTGCGTTTACGTTCGAGAGCTTTTAACAAAAGGGTATCAGCAACCGCCCAAGACTTTCCGGCCCCCCTACCACCACGCGCGCCCTTGAGTCGACACGGCGTATCAGCAAAAAAAAGCAACTTTTCCGGGCACTTTATTTCGATCTGCATTATCCACAACCTATCAACAGGTTATCAACACGATTAATCGGTAATATACACAAGTTATGAACAAGTTGCAAACAAGTTATACACATTTTAGGTAAGAAATACAGAAAACACAGGTAAGTAACAAATTATCAACAAGTTATTAACATTGGTTTATAATATCGCCCGTGGCACGGTTGAACACGTTTGTGACGATAGAGAGCAGGCAAGTCTTGAGTCGTACTACAAGCGATTCACACCAGAAGAACGAGCGGGTGTAAAAGCCGTTGCAATGGACATGTGGGATCCGTTTATCGCTGCAACCAGGGCATACGTTCCTGATGCTGAGAAGAAGATCGTTTTTGATCGATTTTACGTGATGAAATATGTCGTTGATGCAGTGGACAAAGTTCGAAAACAGGAAAACGAGCAACTGAGAAAAGACGGTCTGGAAACGCTGAAGGGTACGAAATATCTCTTCCTGTGGAACAAAGAAAACATCCCTGAATGGCGCAGAGATGAATTCAAATCGCTTCAAGCGCAAGATTTGAAGGTATGCAAGTCGTGGGCGATCAAAGAAAATATCCGTCACCTTTGGGATTATCGTTCCGAAGGATGGATGCGTAAGTATTTCAATGAATGGTTTTGGTGGGCAACGCATTCCAGGCTTGAACCAATAATAAAATCGGGATGACTCCCCCCTCCCCCATATCTCATGCGTGTGAGATGTGGGAGAGCAGAAAGCGGGCCCGTAGGCCCTCCCCCGGACTCACGATCACCCTGGCAGCCGCAGGAGATACGCACACCCCGTGTGTGTGCAGGCCCTGTAGTCGGCTCGCTGTGATCGGCGATCTGCGGCCGGGCGTGTGTGTCCACGGTGCCGCTCATCGCATCCTGGATACGTGGCGTCTGTCGCACCTGGGTATCAGTGCCCACCGAGGGCCCCTATACGCCGGGCCCTATCGTATCCCCTACCGGTAATATACTCTCTCTGCTGCGCAGGCGCAACAGCACGCCTGCTACAGATCACCGGCCTTGAACGGAAACGGCCTCTTCACCGCGCTTTGTTCGCGCGCTCCGCGAAGGGGCGCACATATACCTATATATAGAGTTTCCCTCAAAACTGTAAAATTTGAGTTACAGTGTAAAACATTTTTACACATTGCTAAAAATGGCGATTCTGAAGCGCTTTAGCCGTTTTTTGTTCGACTATGTCAAGCGTGTCTGTTTTGGTGTAAAATCTTTTTACACTACTTGAATCAAAACTGCCATTTTTGAGGCAAAAAAAGGGGTTTTGGATTGGCACGCCGGTTGCAGTATATATAGGCATGGTCGGAGCGCAGTGCTCCGGCAAAACCAAAAACAGAGGAGGGTACGAGGTGAAAAAA
>Ga0265297_10004830_pt1 | contig 21404 bp, 20 predicted proteins | sample Munlanlwell13791_FD_192502 | JGI IMG/M metagenome (GOLD analysis project Ga0265297, IMG submission 192502) | Leachate microbial communities from a municipal landfill in Southern Ontario, Canada - Leachate well 137-91 | ecosystem: Engineered > Solid waste > Landfill > Unclassified | place...
CTTCTTTGATTTTTGAAGTTGATGTTGATTCCGTCATAGGAAATAAAATAAGCCGAGACCCTGTTAAGGCTCGGCTCAATTATTTCCAATCTGGTTCCTGTCGGTTCAATGCGAGGCCGAAGCCTCATGAGGATAAACAAAAAGCGGGACTACCACTTCTCGTCATCACACCAGCCATAATAAAATAGCTGTTGATGACAGAAGTCGTAGCCCCGTCTCGTTTAGCCCGGTGACCCCGGACGCCGTCAGGCAATCGCTTTCTGTATTATTATAATAGCACATTTCATTCTCAGACAACAACAAGTGGTTATACACAGCCATTGACTCAATATTTAATATGCGATACACTCTTTACAGATACGATTTACTTGTGCAAGGGAATAGTGTATATTACAAGAGTATAAAAATATGGAAAAAATTATAAAAAACGAGCATCCGCGAGACCGCTTTAAAAGACTCGCAACACTTCGGACGAATACAGTTTTGAAGCGACTAAAGGTTTTGAGCAATTGTGCCAACCGTCAAATTTACGAATACGACGAGCAGGATATTGAGAAGATATTTTTTGAAATCGAACGGAAGGTGAAAGAAGCAAAAGCCAAGTTTCACTTCCCGAAAAAGAAGGAATTTAAACTCTAACGCCTATGACAACACAAGAAAAGCAGAATAAAGAAATCCTCCTAAAGCTTATTGCGGCGACGTCGCAACAAGAGGTTACCCACCTGATAGATAACCATGCCTTTTTCAAAAAGGCTACATGGGCACCTTATGGAGGTCAAGCCAATAATGCAGGTACGATTAAGGCTCAAGCAGCTGATCCCGTTGGAGCTTTGGTTGAAAAAGTCACCAATGGCATCGACGCCCTTCTGATCCGGCTTTGCTGGGATAATAAGATCGATCCCACTTCTGCTTCCGCTCCCCAAAGCCAGGTCGAAGCAATTCGGAACTTTTTCGGCAATAATATTGCTGACTTCAATCTGTCAGATAAAGAGGTGCGTGAGCTTGCTGCGAAAACTGTGCAAATCATTGGTGAAGGCACTCCGGAAAAACCAACACTTTCAATCGTTGACTTCGGAGAGGGTCAACATCCGAAGGACTTCCCGAAAACCTTTCTTTCCATTGGCGGTTCAAATAAAATTAAAATCAAATTTGCTCATGGTGTCTACAATCAAGGAGGCTCTGCCGCATTGAAATTCTGTGGTAATGGCTATCAACTTATTCTATCTCGCCGTGCTCCAAATATCCGCAACGGCGCGGAAGACTTGTGGGGATTCTCATTAGTTCGAGAACAATATGAACCGGGATATAAGGCTGAATGGTACGAGTATTGTGTTATTGATAGTGAGATCCCATCATTCCCCTACGAACCGCTGAAAGTGCTACCGGGTGGAGAACGCTTTGAGAGCGGCAGCTATGTTCGTCTTTATAATTACGCTCTCAAAAATCCTAACCTCTATATAACAGGTCAACGTGAAAAAGAATTGGCACGCGAAATCAACAAGCGTTATTTCTCGATGCCTTTGCCGATTCAGATTAATGAGCTTCGTACTTCCTTGCGCGGATGGTCAGAGAAAAACAAAGTCACACGCATTTACGGCCTATGGCGTCTGCTCAAAAAGCAATTCACCGATCCGAACATGATTAGGAAGGTAATGACGCTTAAATCTGAACTCGGCGTCTTTGGTCTGCGAAACATTGAAATTGCAATATTGAACGACGAAGGTGATTCGGGTCAATCCTACAAGAGTCAGTCTGAAAAAGTTTTTCTTTCTGTCAACGGTCAGGCGCAGCACGCGGAAAATGTTTCCTTTCTTAAGTCGGATTGTCTTTTGCCCGATCTTGCACCATATATGATCGTGCATATTGATCTCTCAAATGCAGGCTATCAAGCAAATAAAATTTTCCACACAGCCCGCAGTGGCGTCATCGACATCGCGGAGTATCACGAATTCCACAATAGGCTTACCGACTCCATCAAGGGAGATGAGACGCTCAAAGAACTCAACCGCGAGTACAAGGAGCGTAAATTAAAAAACGCACAGCCTGAGGACAAAGACCTCTCTCGCTACATCGGCCGCTTGGTAAAAGACAATCCATTCCTTGCCTCCCTTCTTAAGGTTGGAGAAGAAGTACCGACTGAAAAACCGGAGGGGCACAATAAAAAGGAATACGTCGGACAGTACATACCAACGATATTTGAGTTAGGAGAGAGCGAAAAAGAAATACCATACAACCGCTACGCACGTCTGAGAATCAAGACCGATGCCGTCAACGATTATCTCGCGCGCTCGAAAGACAAGGGAGAGTTTCGTTGGACTCCCTCGCAACTTGTACAAATCAACCACTACTCCCTCAAAGAGGGCAGCTTGCCGATTCGTATTGAGCCAGTCAAGGATGCGAAGCCTGGTTCAAGCGATACCATAACCTTTGAGTTGACTCGTCCTGGACAGGATTCCTTGAAGATTGATCTAAAAATTGTCATCGGCGAATTTGAAGAACCGAAAAACAATCCGCACGGCGATCCAAAACCCCCTACCAAGCTCGCGGTCAAACTTCCAGAACTGAAGCCTGTACCGAAAGGAGATTGGGGCAACTTCGAATCAGTGTACGGCAATACGTGGACAGGTCAGGATATAGTCAAAGTCCAAGAAGATCAGGAGGGTATTACTGTCTACATAAATAAAGAGCCTGACGTCCTTGTTGAATTTCCTAAGAGAAATCCAAAATACAATTCAGGCGATATGATGACGGCTATCCAAAAACGTTATTTAGCAAGCGTCTACCTTTACTCGGTAGCCATGTTCTTCGATATGAAAGATCACACCGAGAAACGCGATTGGGCGATTCAGGCTTCTATGCGAGCTATCAGCAAATTTCTACTTGACCTCGCATTTACATCAAGAGTATCGGAACAGATAGAAGACGAGGATTAAGCCTTCTCCATTACGACCACGTATTCAAATTCGTAAGCGCGTGTTTTGGAAGGGTTGTCCATCCCCGTAAACTTGCCGCTCTCGAGATCACGCCACGGAGTGATCATCTTGTTAGGAATCTCGCGCTTAATAAAATCTACTTTTGTAAAGCCAGCTGCCTGCATCTGCTCTGCAGCGACTTGAGCGTTTAGGATTTCAACACCTCTGAGATTCGTATTGCCTATAATAACACAAGCCTTGCTACCTTTTTTTAGGATACGGTGTGTTTCCGCAAAGACCTTTTTCATATCGAGAAAATAGTTAGCTACATCGATGGCTAGAGGTCGCTCTACCTGCATGAGGTCGTCGATGATCTGGGCTCCTATGGCACTATTAAAGTCCCCTGTTTTTTTTGCCTTAGAACTTGTGCCGATAAAAGTGCGACGAAAATCTATAAAGCCATTACTAAAATGATGCCATTTTTTGAAATGCTTAGGATCATCACCAAACCATAGAAGCGTCAATTGATGAAGATCAGCGTATTCATACGAGGTGACGTAGGGCGGAGACGTAACAATTAAGTCAACCGATTCAGACTCCATTGGGAATGTCTTAGTGGAATCTCGGCGATACATTTTAGCGGAGACCTTAGTGCGTCCGGATTCAGCCAACTTCGTATAGAACAATTCGTTCTTTCTAATCATTGAATCGAGATGTCGGAGGAAAGACTGTTTTGGGACAGGTATGATTTTATCCTTGTCGATGGTTGGCTTTATGCTTTTCATCAGCCAGCGGGAGCAATTTTTAAGGTTATGCGAAAACGCACAGAGGAAAAATCTGCGGACATTATGATTCTCTATTTTCTTTATCGCAAAATAAATTCTGTCTAATTCAACGACTGCATCGTCGTCAAACCAGTAATTGATGCGCGCATGGTGTCGGTAAGACACGGGAGGAGCCGCGTCGTAATATTCTAAAAATCTTTGTCTGTGATTCGTGAGGGTACGTGGCTTGATGGGGGTAGTTTTTGTTTGAGTGATCAGCTTTGCCACAGGATTAATATCGAAGCCGATACTAGTATGTCCCAACAATTTCGCTTCTACGAGAGTCGTACCGCATCCACCGAATGGATCGCAAACAATTTGTTTCTCTCCTGGAGCATAGTCTTGAATGAGTTTGCGAACAATCTGCGGAATAAATTTCGCCGGATAACGATGATAGTCGTGAGTGAAAGCTGTCGTTTGTGATCGTCCGGCATCTCGAAAAGACCACTCTTCGCGAGGCTTAAGCGTTTTGAATTCTCCCTGAATTGTGGCAGCAACCGCTTGCATATGTTTTAGGTCATTATACCACTTTATTAAATTCCTATCCAAAAAGTTTTGGTCTAGGAGTGTACAAATGGCTCTACTCTCAAAGCGGGACCACTTGGCATAAAGCCCGCCGCCAAGAGTAGAAACCTTTCGGTCTCAACGTATGAGTTTCCCCACACGACCATCCAAGGATCCCTGACGACGGGTTCTATACCTTGGATGGATTTATGCCATGCCTGCCGAAATTTACTACGACGGGTTTAGGCGATTCAATTGTACCTTCATTATATCAAAGAGATTAAGTTATGAACATATTATTTGTCGCCGTAATGATTAATCGCGTACGAAAGCACAGCTCCAATTATGTCGTGATTGCCCTTCTGCTTGAACTTGAGAAGACGGGGTTTTGATTTGTTGTTCTCAGAGAATTGAAAACCGTTTGTAAAAAGCTGAATATCTAAAATATTATCTAGCTTTGATGCAAAGGATTTTTTATCTCCCCTGAACACAACGCGCTTGCTTGTGATAACCATATCTCCCTCGCTTACCGCCACTACGCCAGTCTCACTCGTAATGTGACCTCTGTGGCCGCCAACTCGATAGCTAACGCCTTTCATAATCCGGAAGCTCATTCCTTGTGAGCCGCCTTCGTATCGTCTGCGAATTACTTTTTCCTCGGCCATAATGACCGGTTCGACCCAATACACCTTCTCTCCTTTCTGGGTCACAAGGTTTGCAACCGTAATAGTTGGCATATTGCCTTGCTGAATCTCATTTAGTAATCGAAGTCTGGCAAGCTCTTTTTTGTCATGATGCACTTCATCATCTCCTAAGCCAAGATAGGTCTGTATGCTTTGCAATTCAGCCTCTTCTTCTTTTGTGATCTGCTTATCTGATTTCGCGGCAGAAAAGGCGACGGTATAGACCTCCGCTTTCATTTGTTTTACGTCTTCTTCGGTAAGTCCAAGATCACTCTTTTTCTTATCAAGCTCCGCGATTTCATCGGGTGTGATCTTGCCATCACTTGCAGCCTTTAAGAAAGCTTCTTTGAACTCCTTCTTGTTCAAAGTTTTCTGTTTGGCGTCCTTGTATTTAGTTACGATTGTTTGAAAGATTCCCATATATTTATTTATGTTTTGGTGATTTATAAAAAAGTATTGCTACTACGATATCTACCGCTGACCAAAGGAAGTGTCCGAAATAAAGTGGATTGATCGGATTGAAAACAATAGCGATACCGATCATGGTAAGCATCCAACCTTTGTCCTTTTCCTTGTGGTAGAGATACGCAGAAAATACCGCGGCTCCAAAAACTACGAGCTTGAGCGCTTGATAAAAGAAATACGGCCAGATTGGAACCACAGCAATGATCAAAGCAATGGCCGCGATCTTTGAGAAAAGTATTCGATATTCGCTTTGTTCTTTGGTTATCATAAATATTTTACGATCGCTCCAGATCGCCAAACTGACTGTAATATTCAATTTCTTCTGGCGTGACCGAAGGAGTAAACTTCTTAATCGCATCGGCCAACATATTCTCATCGACCATGCTTTTATCCTGAGACACGGCCGCTCGAGCCGCCTCAGTTACGATCAGCTCAATATCTGACCCAACATAGTTATCTGTCATTTTAGCAAGTTTTTCAAAATCAATGTCTTTGTCGTAAGGGCGACCTGAAAGACAAATTCTAAACATATCCCTTCTTGCTTCGAAGTCTGGCGGTCCAACAAAGATTCTTTTATCCATTCTTCCTGATCGTAGTATGGCGGTGTCGATCATGTGAGGACGGTTTGTAGCACCGACCACTAAAATTCTACTTGCTCCTGCATTGTTTAATTGAATAAGAAATTCGTTGATCTCTTCTTTTTTGGTTTCTGCATGACCACCTAACTCTTCACGTTTTGGTACTAAGCCTTCTATTTCGTCAATAAACACAATTGACGGAGCTTGCAGTCTCGCCATCTCGAAAGCCTTTCCGATATTGCCTACTGCACCGTGAACATATGAGGTTGCAACAGACGAGGGGGCCATTTCGTAAAAATTATATCCGAGCTCTTCAGCCAGTTTCTTAACAATGAATGTTTTACCGCATCCAGGAGGTCCAAAAAGTAGTATACCGTTCGGAATACCAAGCTTGAATTTTTTATACTTATCCGGATTCAACAGTGGTTCAATGACTTCATTGATCAACAGACTCTTTAAGGACTTCATGCCGGCGACACAATCAAAGCCACGCAAGATAGTAAGATCGTCTATAATATCGCTGATCTTTTCGTTGGCATGCTCATCAGTAATGACTCCTAAGTATTTCTTGCCAACCACATCGAGCTTAACCAGATCGTATTTTTTTGCCCGATCTACTGTTTCTTCCGGATTGAGATTGGTAAAGATGTATAAAAATTTGTCGTTAGAAAGCAAATATATTTCCGTAAAGAAAATGCGTTCAACACGACTTTTGACTGTGAGATCATCTCTTACCTTGAATCCGTTATATAGAATTGGTTTGGTTGGTGTTGCCATATTTTTTTATTCGCCAAATATTAGAAAAAGAAAAATTACCGAAACGATTATAGCTGCGATGATCCTGATAATCCCGATCTTTCCATGGGTTACCGTAAAATGACCATCCTTATCCCAAGACGTTATACCTTCTTTTGTCAGATGGTTATAAGAGGAGATTAGAGTGAAAAGACTGATGATGGGAATGCCTAATCCAAGACCCTTTAACCAGACTGAGAAACTGCGATTGAGCGCCGCAGAAAACTCTGGCTTGCCACCGGGTCCAGTAAGTTTGATTTTAAGAAGCCATTTGCCCGGTGTAGTACCCCAAGAACTCAATAGAGATGATTCTGCAAAAATCCAAACAAAGAGAATCAGAATTGTTAAAAATATGTTAGATGATTCCAAGATCGATGGCATAAAAATTGCCAAAAAGATACCAAAGACCAATGAGAAAGCTACGATATCAATATACCGTGCCCAATAACGCATCCAAGGATGCACCGTGGCCTTTACACTGGCCTCTGGCTTCTTTTCTGTCTGTACTTCTTTGGCTTCTGATTTTGGTGCAACTCGAACCTGTTCCTTCTTATCAAGAAATTCTAGGTCGATATCAAGTTTTTTTGATGGTTCGGTCATATGATTTTTTAATATCTCTTTGTACAGTTAGCAACCAAATAATTATTATGTCTTTGAATTTGCGTATTGTAGGTATCGATCCTTGAATCAAGGCTGGCCAAGTCTCGCTTGTAAGTAGGGAGTAATGCATTGTACTCGTCTACTTTTTGGTTATAGTCATCAATTTCCCACTGTGCAGAATAGTCGTTCACATAGGAATTATCAATTTCGTCTTTTAAATTTTCCAAACGGTTTGTGCGGTACTCTAAGGCAGATCGAGCACTCTCTATCTGCTGTTCTGTCTCGTCTGGATCAAGCGCGACTGCTTGGTTATAGTGATATCGTGAACAACTGTATTCACCAACCATGACGCTGTCGTCATCGCTATTATAATTTGAGGTTTGTGCTGGAGGAGTGTAAGTGTTCGTTGAACTTGAACTGCTATCATCGCTCGAAAAAATTACCCACCCGAAAAAGAGAACGACGCCACCAATGATCAGAATATTTTTCAAATTGTATTTGGTACCTGCCAAATGAACCTTCGGGGTGCTTGATGTCTGCCCAGCATTGGATTCTGGTTTAGGTGCAACTCGAACCGGCTCCTTCTTATCAAGGAACTCTAGGTCGATGTCAAGATGATCTTTTGGTTCTTTCATATACTTTTATTTTTCGCGTCGATCGTAACACGCCTGCACAAGTGCCGGTAAAATAACTGCATTTGGGGTAGACATCGGAATCGAGGCAAACTGGCTACTCTCCCCGTTCTTGTCTTCCCACAGGATCACCTGCCCCTGATACATTTTTGGAATATATATGGTATCCGACCAATAAACCATCAACTTTTCATTCTCTTTAAAGAGTTTGAACTTCATTTTTGAATATCCTTTTTTCGTGAACTCGACCTCACCGAACTTTACTGTTTCTCCGCGATCGAAAATCTGCTCAACGACTTTCTTCACGATAAAAGGTTCGATGATGCCAGCTGATAAACTAACTAATTTTACCCAGTCTTCTTTTGCTTTACTTTCATCCTTGCTTGCCGTGAGAGATACCGAGATTGTTTCTTTCTCGGAAATAACCGACCAGTTATATACGTATGATGTTCCGGTCGGTATGCCATAAAGCGAGTGAGAAGTCGCAGTTGAGTCAAAGGAGTACGATGTGGCATCTTTAAAAAATATTTTCTTTTTGTTGTATTCGACGTAAGTATTTTTGAAGACAACAGTAGCACTCTTGAATGTGCCGGGGATTTCAATGGCGACGGCATTCTCCGCATCGTCCTTAACATTTTTCTGTATTTGCTCGAGTTCGCCTCGCAATTTATTTTTCAAGCTTTCCGTACCTGCCAACTTGATCGCTACCTCCAAGAGTCCTTCGGATTTTTGTAGCTCGCTTAGATTATTATGTAAATCTAAAACGATAGATCGAAGAGCGTTAGCTGCACGATCGCGCATTATTTTAGTTTGACTATCATCGTATAGTCCGAGATCAATTAACTTATTTAGCTCTTGCTGTACGGTAGCAACAAGGCTTTTAATTTTCTCGGATTCTTCTTTGTCGAATTTGTCATCCTTACTTACCTCCATTTTTTCCAGCCCCTCGACAGCGTAGCTAATCGCTTGATAAGCGGGGCCCAGAATACTCTTTTCTAGCTTCTCTCCTTTTACAGAAAAGACCTTTTGAAATTCATTAAGGTAGTCATTGTGCTTATGGAGATGATGCAGTTCCGTATAAATATCGGATAGATATTCCACTACATGCTTTTTGAAATCAGAAATAATATCTTCGCTGGCTGTCTGCTCATCGTGAAGTTTGTAGACCTTAGAGAAAGAAGTCCAGAATTTATCTGAGTCGACAAGTTCTTTCCAGGCCTCTAAAGAGCTTTGCAGATACTCTTTGTTGTCGCTGGCAGAGAGAGCGAGGCAATAGAGGATGGCGAGATTCTTTTTATAAAAGAAAGATTTGGTACTTTGACCTTCAGACGCATTCTGCCAAGTCCGTATAGCATTGAGGTAGTCCTTGATTTTAAGGAGTCCCAATACTTGTTCGTCGACTCCATCCGCGATCTGAAACCAGAAGAAATATTCCTTGATTCTTTTCTTCGGTGCCTGGAGTCTTTGCAAGGCATCTTTTACAGCATCCTCCGTCCGGAAACCTTCAAACACCCCGATATCTAGATCGTAGTCAGGAGTATCATCAACCCTCAATCGATTAATAATTTCCTTCGATCGCTTGAGGACATCTCTTTCACCGGCTGATGTGTCCAGCCCAAGGATGTGATATGCGTTGTTTTTTAGTGTGTGTGACATATTTTTAGCGGGTAATTCCCGAAAGATTATTCCTCATCGTTTCTTGCTCATCGGACGGGAGCAATAACAATAATTGGTGGACACACCGCTTTAGCTCATCGACATCGCCAAGCTCTATCGCTCGTCTTCCTTTCTCGGTGTAATAACCAGCTTCTTTTTCATTGATGAACTTTTTATTGCCATCAACTAGCTGGCGGAACTGATACACCCAAGTGGCCGGGTTAGAGAACAAGGCTTTTGCGCCAAGCTCTTTGATTTGCTCGTTTACCCGGATCAGCAGGGCCTTATCGTTTTCTGCAATAGCTTTTTCTCCCTCCTCTTTCATCTTTGCAAGATGCTCCTCATGCTTAACCTTATCCTTATCGTCGCCCAGCTCAGTGATGATGTTCTGAGTGCTTTCCGTAGTCTCTTTAAATTCTTTGAGCAGCTGAGGCATTTCCTTTTCTTTTTCCAGTCGGTCTAGGGCCATCTTCAAATCCTTCAACTGTTTATTTGCCTTGCGCTTTTCGTCTTCATCGACATGAGCACTTCTCAAGCTGTTGGCTACAGCGTTGATTGTGTTGTTGAGCTTGTTTTTTTCCTCAGTAGAGGAGGTTTCTGAAACGGATTGTGCTCTCTCTGTCTGAATCTTTAGATCGTACTCGATGGTTTTTACCTCAAGATTTTCATCCTGTGCCGTAGACCGAGCCTTGAGGGTAAGATCGATTAATGGAATATAAGCAGTTACCTGAACCTCTCGCGATTCGTTCATCTCAACACTTAATTCCAACGGGGTTCCTTCGGGAAGATCATGAGGCAAATCCTTGCCATTGATACCCAGCTCGCAAAGATATGTATTGCGGTCAGGAATTTCCGATTCGCCTTCAACCAGAGTAATGTCCAGCTTATTTTCTTCACCCTTTTTTAGTTTTCTGGAAGTTTTGTAATCGGTGAGGACTTTTTTAATAGGTAATATAGAACCCTTATCAAAAATCCTTTCACACACGTTGGCCGCAATATTGCGGATGTGATCCTTCTTGGCAACAATTACCCCGACGGAGTGAGGGAGTGGAGCGCCGGATACCGAAAGCCCATGAGTGATAGTGAATGAGTCGGGATCAATCAGAACTGAATTGCCATCTTTATCAAAAAGATAAACCCAGTAGGCGTTAGGCTTGTTGGGCTCAACGGCAACCGTATCGAAGAACTTGCCACCTTTTAGTTTAATTTTTGAGCCATTATAGAACCCACTGTCTGATTGAATCTGTATGTAGTATTCGTCCTCAGAGTCTTTGAGGTCTTCTATGATACCGCTGACTGTTTCTTCTGTGTCTGAAGTGAGCGACTCGTAATTAAGGTTAATAGACATCGTTCCTTTCTTGAGTGGCTGAGCACTGCCTTCCATAAGCTCGGTTGGGATTTTCTGTCCAATGCCGAACACGCAAGCACCTCTCGCAACAACAGTGAGAGGATCAACAGATGCGTCAGCTGTTATTTTAAGATCGGCTTCGATTCTTTCTCGAATATAAGGTATTTGAGTTGGCCCACCAACAAGGATAACTTTAGCAACGGCACTAGCCTTAATACCGGCATCCTTTAGGGTTTCTTTTGAAAGCTCTATAGTGCGATCAACCATTGGCTTGATCAATTTCTCAAAGTCTTTTCTTGCAAAATCAATCGTAACGAAGATCTCTTTGTCCTCATCATCTTTACCAACGTTTTCTACCACGATTGAAGACTTGTTATATTCAGAGAGCTCAATCTTTGCTCTTTCGGCAAAGAATTTTAATTGTGAGAAAACACTTCGATATTTTTCATTACCTCTATTGAAGTTATTAATCGAAAACTTTTCTAAAATCTTAGGCACTATAACTTTGTCTACTATTTCTAAGTCAAAGTTTTTACCGCCCAGGAAATTATCACCGTTATGACCAAGCACTGAGAGGGCGCGATCTTTAGAAGCGATCAATGCAACATCAAAAGTTCCGCCTCCAAAGTCGTAGATAAGCCAGTTCTCATTTTTTGTATTTGCATACCCATAAGCGATAGCAGCTGCGATCGGCTCTTGGAGCAATACGACATGTTTAAATCCGGCGAGATTACCAGCTCGCTTGGTTGCCTCCGACTGTAATACTGAGAAGGCGGCCGGAACTGTAATCACGGCGGCTATGGTGTTGAAGTCAGGATATTTTCTCAGAATATCCTCTTTGAGATTTTTGAGAATCTCGGCCGAGATTTCTTCTGGTCCCATATCTACACCAGATCTTTCAAAGTGGAATTTTTCCGAAGTTCCCATCAGTCTTTTAACTTCGGGTTTATAGTTCTTTATTTCTTCCTCTGAGGCATCTTTATAAAAACTCTCATAGGCCTTTTGGCCCACCACTTTGTTTTTTGCTTTGTCGAAACCGAAGACGGAAGGGGTATATTCTACACCTCCTGGCTTTTTAACAATTTCAATAGTGCCCTTGTTGTTTATGGCAACTGATGAATTTGTTGTGCCAAGGTCAATGCCTACTTGGATGGTTTTTTGATTAGACATAATGGTGTGAATTAATCATTACTTAATAAAATAATTTTCGCCTTGCGAACGACCTGACCTTTACACATGATCGTTGGCTCCACGACTTCCTTCACCCTCGACTCGGAAAGGGTGGGGTCTTTTTCAACAGACAAGACATCAAGATTTAGTCCGTCGTTGTATTTCGTGTTTTTATAGTCCACGATTTCAATATCGTATTTTTCAAGATATCTCTTCAATTTCTGCGTGGAATTTTCCAAGCCCTTAAGTTGATTCTCCGGTAAGCTCGAAGCAGATTTTATTATGCGCTGCTCCATGCGCCATACCTCTACTGCTAGGTCAACAAGATCATTGACTCCGAGGGACAGCTCAACGAATTTCGGTGACACAGCATACTTGATGTCTTCGCTGATTTTTTTATATAGCTCCTCGAATTTATCCGTGCTTTCAGTGGGCTTGCGCTTTCGCAAAAACAAGATTACTAAGGTCAAGAAAACAGCTAACGCAATTGCTAGTACCAGAACGATGTTATTTAAGTTTGTAGTGATTAGATTCATATTCCTCGGATGGTTTTATTAATTTTACACTTTTATATATCGTGTGCCTCGGCCACGGCCAACACGCTTGACCTTGCCTAGGTCAACTAAACTTCTAAGTGCTTGGCGGACTGTACCAAGCGCGACACCCGTTGCTTTCACGATATCGCCCGGCCCTGATTCTCCGACACTTGAAATATACTTCCACACCTCATATTGCTTAGGAGAAAGGTTATCTTCAACTTTCTCTTCTTCTAAGTACGAAAGGGCTTTTATAGCTTGCTCTCGCACGACGGACAAAAAGAAATTCAGCCACGGCGAAATGGTGTCGTGATCGGTTTTAAACGTCTCCTGTGATTTGCGGAGTGCAATATAGTATTCATCCTTGCGACGTTCGACAATTTGTTCATGTGAGACATACTGCACAAAGGTGTAGCCGGAACGCAGAAGTAAAAGATTTGTGAGCACGCGCGAAAGACGCCCATTACCATCCTCAAATGGGTGTATCTTCAAAAACTCGACAATAAAATTGGCGATAATTAAAAGCTGATGGAAACGATTCTTTTCCATCGCATCTTCCGTCCACTCGACAAGTTCCTGCATCTCCTTTGCAGTAAGGAACGCAGGTGTGGTCTCGAACATGATCTTTGCTACTTTTCCATCCGGCCCAAGTACCCCGACTGTATTTTCTGTCTTTTTATAACCGCCACGATGCGTATCATCCTTATGGGAGTATTTCAGAAGCTGATTATGTAGCGAAGTGATCACACCCTCTCGAAGTGGTAGTGTTTGGAAGCTGTCGAAAACATTTTGAAGCGTTTCTAAGTATCCTTGCACTTCCTGCGAATCACGATCAGCAAACTTTGAGACCGCGAGGCCACGCATAACATCTTCGACTTTTTCATCGGTTAGTTTTGCCCCCTCTATACGAGTGGATGCACCCGCAGAAGTAATCAAGGTTGATCTCTTGAGATTGGTAATTGCCTGAGGCGTCATTCTCAAGCCCCCTTTGAACTCACCGCGAATCCCATCGATCTCAGCCAAAAGAGCCACGATGTGCGGGTCAGGATTTTTTATGCGGTGATCAAATTTTCGGGTAATGTCATTCATAAAATAGCTTAACTTTTAACGTTATAGTCTATATGACGGATTATAACGGATTACGACGGAAAGTGCAAGTCTCTCCCCTTGTGGAGATCTTCTCCCCCAATACTCGCAGAAGCATCAAAAACTCGCCACAGGGCCAAATAATGGCAAACATGGGCTAATAAAAAGGGGCTTTGGAGCCCTTTTAAAGTCATTACGGCTATCCTTGGGTATTGGCGTATTCCTTGAGCAGAGCTTCAGAATCGGCGCTCTCTCTTTCTGCTTGGCGGGCCACGTCCTCTGTTGTCCTAATAATGCCCTCAAGAAGGGATGGGCTTTCAATTATCGAGATCGCAAGGAGCGCCTTCCTTGATGTCTCTGTTTGGGAAAGCACTGTTTTGACGTACTGGGGCATAGTGGTGAACCAGAATATTTTTCTGATCTCCGGAAGATCCGTGCTCAGGTCAATCGTTTGTTTTTTCCAACCGCTCTTTTTAAGATCACCGAGAAGGATTGTGACCACGGTACTCAAGTGACCACGCTGCAGATCTTCTTCCCAGTCATGGGCATCGTCGTTTAATTGCATTGCGACCAGATAGTGCTTGAAGTATGAAATGATATTTCCCCAGTCTTCAGTTTTTAATTCTTCGCCGAATTGCGTAAGTATCGCAACGGAAGAAAGGATGTGCCCGGACGCAGGACGATATTTATTTTCGTAGTCTCCAAAGTCGGGCAGGGTTGCTGGAATATGAAAAATGTTTCCCTCAACTTTGGCACGGCAGTTTTCAACTTCCCAGACATTTGAACCATCCAGCTTATCCATCAGGTCATGGAAGAAGGGACGGAATTCTTTGTCATCAGGTAGGGCAATAAAAAAGTCTATGTAGTGCCGGACGAAAATATTGGCGATAGGAAGCAAGCGCGGATCGGCCGCTTCGTCTCGATCCCAAAAGTCGTCATAAATTATAAATGCTGTCCAGAAGAAAATGTTGGCAAGCCCAATGTCGGCGACCAATTCATCGGGAATACTCTCCCCGCTCTTTCCGAGGGATACCTTTGTGTAATAAGCCATGAGTGACATCTGCTTGTCCCGGTTGCCGCGGATAGTCTTTTCAATCGCTGCCTTGGCCCGTTCCCGTAGTGCCGGAGAAAAGTTTGAGAAACGATCATCAAACTTTTTTCGTATCATATCCATGATGCGCTGCTCATTCTCGGTATAAGCGATCGGCTGTTTGACCGGCTCCTCTTTGCCCACGTTGTCGATAAGCGTTCGATATTTACTAATGAGACTGCGAACTCTTTTATCTTCAATGGCACTGCCAAATGGTTCTGTAAAATTTGAGAGGCGCTTTTCTAGAAAGTCATCGAGCTTAGGTAAACGAATATCCTGCAGCGCGAGGAAACAAGCGATAGCCAAGTTAAGACCGACGTCAGTTGCTCCTTGTTTTGGCTCCAAGGAATAAGGACCCCCTTCGTCCACCTCCATTTCAGTAAGGTGTCTTACAATCTGCGCCAGCTTTATACCTCCGACGCTCTCGCCGGATTCAACGCTTGAAAGTAAGTTGTCGATAAATTGATTATGCTGCATATTCGGTAGCTTGTTTACGCACGGGCAGAGATACCTTAAAGGATGATCCTCTGCCTGCCTCACTCTTGGCAGTGAGCAAACCTCCAAAGTCTTTTTCCACGATTCGCTTGGCCATTGAAAGTCCGATGCCAATTCCTTGTCCGTTTATTTTTGTAGTAAAAAATGGCTCGAAGATTTTATCCATGTGATGTTCTGGTATTCCAACACCGTTATCTTCCACAAGCATGATCATGGTTTCGGGTTCATCTATTAAGGATATCTGCACCCATCGAGCGCCGGGGTTTACTGGCACCAGTTCCGCAGTAGGCGGCATACATGCATCAATACCGTTGGCAACGAGATTGAGCACCACCTGATTAAATTTTATCGCATCGCCAAACATTTGAATATCGCTGCTCGGTATGAATCGCAGATCAACATTGGCATTTTGTGCCTTATGGGAAAGCACTTCAATGACATGCTTAATCTCCTCCTCAACCAAAAATAGAGCTTTTGTTTCTTCTCTCGCCAATTGCCTACGTACCGCAACTACCAAGTCTTCCAACTTCTTTGCGGCTCGTACTGCATTGCCTACATACTGCTTGGTTTCCTCTGCTGTGCCATCTGTCTTTCCTAAGTTAAGCGATACTGCGTTCAGGGGGTTAATGAGATCGTGAAAAAGTCCGGAGGAAATTCTTCCAAATTCAGCGAATCGATATAACTGGCTCATCTTCTCTGCCTGAACTTCTTTCAATTCTTTAGTGCGATCTTCGACTTTAATTTCTAACGAGTCACGTTCTTTTTTGAGCTCGGCTTCGGATTCCCTCACTCTTGATAGAGATTTTTGAACTTCGCGAGTAGAAATCCAAGTGACAGTTGCTATAATAAGAAAAATAATTGATACCAATACTGTGTCGACAACCTTAAAGGGCTCAGCCTTCCAATAAGATATTGGATTAATAATTTTGCTAGTTTGCAAATAGGCAACCAATGTAATGAAAAAGGATGAGAGTCCCATCACCACAAAAGCAACGCGACTACCAATCAGGATTCCAGACATGATAATAACCAACACATAAAACAATAGCCCCGCAACAACATCTGCTCCCCATTGAAATATGGCATAGGTGGGTAATATAAAAAACAAACCTAAAAAGAGATGAGCCGCTATTTTTGATTTATTTCTTTTCGATAGCCAATACAAGCCCCCAAACAGAAAGACAAAGAAAAGAAAAAAGAGCGGAGATGATCCCCTGTACTTTGGTAGAGCAAAATATTGATAGGTAGATACCAGAAACGTAGCGAGAAACAAGACAGCGCAAGATACTATAAGTATATTCAAAATGTATTCGCGCCGAGCAATGTCTTCATTCTCTGACCGAGAACCTACAATTTTATAAAATATTTCCCGTGGGTTAGTCATAAAAAACGGGATGATTTTGCGTCTTTTCAGAAACCCTCGAAGAGATAGATTATCGGTCAATCCAGGGAGCACCAACACTCATGACGGTCGCAATAAGCGACATCAAAACAGAGTTGTTGCGAACCGTTTTGTTGGTCAAAATTTCTTTGATGAGTTTTTTCATACTTTATTGCTGTTTCTTTAAGGTTCGGATTCTTCGACCACGGAATCCACAAATTTATTATAGCAGATTTTTTAAGATTGTTTTAGTGCTTTTCAATCAATTACGTATCCAGTACCGGAAACAGTCCTTATAAAATCGCTTTTGCTCTTACCTTTCAACTTCCGTCTGAGGATCGTGACGTGCGTCTCAACCGTATTGGTAAACAAGTCGGCATTCATATCCCAGACATGTTCCAAAATTGTCTGCCGCGTGAGAACCCGTCCTCGATTGCGTAGTAAAAATTCTAAAAGGAAAAACTCTTTCGGGGCCAGATGAACTTTTTTCCCGGCTCGGTAAACGGATCGTTTGGGCAGATTGAGTTCTATGTCATCCACACGGAAAATTTCATCTTCCACTTTTTGCGGCCGACGTATCAAGGCTTTCACTCTTGCAGCCAGTTCGGCATATGAAAACGGCTTCGTAATATAGTCATCCGCTCCAATGCTTAGAAGATCTACCTTCGTCTCAATCTCGCCCTTTACCGAGAGTATGAGGATGGGCACGCCCCTACCCTCTGATCGAATTTCCGTGCAAACCTGCCGTCCGTCTTTTTTCGGCAATCCGATATCTAAAATTATTAAGTCGTAGTCATTGGTTTTTGCTTTGTATGATCCCTTCTCTCCGTCTTCCGCTACGTCGACAACAAAACCCTCTGCCTTCAGCGAAGGCTTGAGAAAGTCTACTGTTTCTTTGTCATCTTCGACGATGAGAAGATTCATAGTTAGTCGCTTAGATAAGCTGTAATATTTGCCTTATGTTCCTCGAAGGTTTTGGCGCAATGGATGGTCTTCGATTTGTCATGGAGGTAAAACATACATTCCGTTTCCTCTGGATAAAGCACCGCTTTAATCGCATCAATGCCGGGGTTGGCAATGGGATGAGGAGGCAGACCCTCGTTCCGGTAGGTGTTATAAGGCGAGGGAATATCTATGTCTTCCGGTTTGATTGGCGTCCACCAGGTGCCTTCGCTGGTATATGTGCCCGGTTGCTTATCGTATCGGGCTTCGCCGTAGTGAATCTGATCATCTCGAACATACTGTACGGTGGCATCGACTTCTAGCTTCATGTCTTTGAGCAGACGATTCCACAAGATTCCGGCGATGAGGGGCATATCATCTTTGCCAGCCGCTTCTCTTTGCACGATCGAAGCGAGCTTGAGTGCTGTTGTCCATTTGATGTTCTGCTTGAGGGCTTCCTGGGTATAGGGTTGGAATTTTTCGTTAAACTTTGTGCGCAATCTATCGGCCACCTTAAGCGGTTCTTCGTCAACCGGGATCAAGTAGGTATCGGGGAAATACAGACCCTCAATCTCATCGTAATTCATTGACGTATAGGTAGTGACCCATTTCTTTTCTGCATCTTCATTCCACCCAAGTTGATTGGCGAGAATATCTGCAATTTGTTCTTTGCGAAGCCCTTCAGGAATCACGACCCATTTCATATAAGGTCCTTCCTTGAAAGTTTCGGCTACCTGCCAAGCCGTCATACTCTTGGAGATTTTGTAAGCACCAGGGGTGAAGCAGTCCATGCAAGTCGTCGCTGTTATGCCGATTCCGTTTGTTTTGAAATAAGCGATCTTAAATCCTGCTTCACTTTTGATGAATCCTTTTTCTTTGAGCAACGCTGAGAGATCTTTAAAGTCTCCAGAGCCCAGTGGCATTGTGAATTGTTCCAGTTCCGCATTCGCCTGCGGAGCAGCAAACTGGCTGCTGTATGAGATGTACCATACCAGAGATCCCACAGCTATGATCGCTATGCCGATTCCAGCAGCAATGGCACGCTTTGTCTTCAGAAAACTGAATCGTGAGGGCGGTGTATTGGATAAAAGTTGATCTGTCATAAAATTATTTATTACTACTTGCCTTCACAAGCCGGTCAATGTCCGCTTTTTTAATTCGCCATTGGCCAATCTTGGTAGCAAGTAATCGTTTAGTTTTAATGTACCGCATGATTGTCCGTTCACTCACATGAAGGATGTCCGCGGCCTCTTTGGCTGTGAAATAATCTTTGGGAGTTTTCTTGGTCATATTAATTCTCGAATAATGGGATCGTGTTGTTATACTGAAGCAATTTCCCGGAGCTTGAAATAAATATTCTTATGGTTGGCTTGGAATCGACAGCCGACCTGCCGACGAGTCCATCCGAAAGCTTATAATTCGCATCTTGCCACTTCCATTGCCATCGACTCATGTCACTAATGGGGGCGACAGTAAATGATTGCGTAAATCCAAGATTTTTGAGATACGCTTCACCAGCTTCTTTTATTTGAGCTTCCGAAATCTTCGGTGAGAATAGGTCGCCTTTCGTACATTTACCTTGATAGCCCTCCGGGTAGACAACACGCGCCTCCACGATATCGTGAGTCTTTGGGTACACCTCGTATTCGTAGACCTGGCAGGTTTCTTCAATTTCTTTAGTTGCCCTGTAAATATTTACCGATCGTTTCCACGCTTGTGGCGTATCGATACGCTCATCGCCTTGATCTGAAAGTTTTGTTAGCACTCCCACGTTGAAGTTTGCAGGAGATTGGCTACGAGAATATTCCACCTCGAAGATAGCGTCACCCATAAATTTCTTGATCGCTTCAGCATCAGCCTGTATGGTTGCACTGTCTGGCATTGTCGATGCTTTTACTGCTGTGTTATATCGCACCTCAGCAGCATCTACCTTTTGTTTTGATTCGCCGCAGAAAACATCCTGACCTCGGTCGTTCTTTTCAACGCACCCGTGTTCAAATTCGTACTGAGCAATCCGGGACATCTCTTGTTGGAGTTCTTCGACGCTCGGAATTTTGTCAGACATGACGGTTTGAGTGTCGCTTGCTGTTTTCGTATTAATAAAAATGGCAATGCCAGCTACTGCTGCAATGCCAAAGATTCCTAAAAGGATTTTCGTATGTTGTGGTTTGGGGGTAAATATCATATCAATTTAGCCTTTCATTTTGGCTTATTTCCAGTATACCCTATCTGTCCTGTTTTGTCATGTTTTGACTAGTGGATAACTAAAGAGGCCCCGGATTGGCGGGAGCCCCTTTTAGCTATGCTTCCAAATACCGATCTGACTATCGGTCAGGTTGCCTAGTTATACTTCCAATTTGACCTCGTCGAATTCAACTTGAAGTCCGCTCACGCCGTTACAGATGTAAGCGTTTCCCCAGCCGTCGGATTCCCATACGATGGAAGTCCTGTACTTATCGAGTGCGATGGTTGCCCACGCTTCGTAGTAAGCACTTTGATCAACTGTCGAGCCATACGTGCTCGCATAGTTGTAGACTACATCGTAATCTGCTCCGTACATGTTGCCTGTCGAGCTGTCGATCCAAGCGTAGGTGTCGCCGTTGTAGGCAACCACCGACGCCATATCATAGCGCGCATCGGCATCATAGCCGCATCCACTGTGGTTGTAGTTGTACTGGAGGTACCAGAGGTCTGAGCCGCAGGGACCACGTCCACTGACGCAATACCCATCACTGCTGATTGAATTCCAGCCACTTCCCGACTGAGTCCAATACCCACCACCATTGGCATGAATGTAAGTCTGAGCCGACGCGACACCTGCGAACGATCCCAACATGACAACAGCCATGAGGAAAGGCGCGACTCGTGAGAGTGTTTTCTTCATAGTGTGTTAGTTAGAATATAGGCTACGCACGTCGTTGAAGCTCATGACCTCACCCGCCGGAGACAGGACGATTTGAACGAAAGGAGTCACGTCTTCACCCTGAGGTTTGGACTTGGCCTCCCAACGGAAAGCGTAGCTGACGCTGCCAGGCTTTGACATCGTTCTAAAGCTAAAGTTAGCTTTGACCGAATCAAAGTCGGCGACGTGCTTCGCAAGATATTCCTCAGCCTTTGCTTGAAGCTCAGCTTTCGGAAGACTCTTACTCCCGTCGCGTTCGAAAGGAATCTTGCTACCAGGGCCAGGCCCAAATTGAACAACATTGTTGTTAACCGGGTCGACGATGTACAAGAACCCTTTGTCATCCTGCCACTGCTCAATACGTTTAACGGCATTGGTGTAAGGATTCGCAGAGGTGCCCTCAAAGGTAACATTGGCCTTCCTCTCAGCAAGAGATTCAATGTTGCTCTTTACTTGGGCGAGCGATTCGGATGAACGACCAGAAAGTTCAAGCTTGTGAACTTCTTCAGTAAGCTTGTTCTCCAGTGTTTCTATGCGCTCTTTTGATGCTCCGCAGAATTCAGACAGGCCGCCTCGACCGAAGGTCAAGCAGCCATATGCCGATTCGTATTGAGTAACGCTATCCAGCTCTGCCCTGATGGACTCGATCGCGGCGTTAGTATGAGGGCCTGGTACAGCAGAATTATCCGGTTGGACTTGCGCCGATACCGGGGAACCTTGACTGAACGTAAAGCCACTCGTTACGCCGAGAGCGAGGCCGAAGACAATTGCTAGTGCGCCTGCTCCGATGACGAATTGTTTTTTA
>Ga0265297_10004831_pt1 | contig 21403 bp, 21 predicted proteins | sample Munlanlwell13791_FD_192502 | JGI IMG/M metagenome (GOLD analysis project Ga0265297, IMG submission 192502) | Leachate microbial communities from a municipal landfill in Southern Ontario, Canada - Leachate well 137-91 | ecosystem: Engineered > Solid waste > Landfill > Unclassified | place...
CTATCCCGTCTGACTCTTGGACCGCTACCTCCAGGCATTCTTTAATTATTTCCTCCTTTGAATTATAAACAATGACCTTTTATTATATCCTATTCTTTAAATTGTAAGTCTTCAGGTTCTATTACATCCTCTGGCACTTCCGGAACAACGCTTTCCTCGCTCGGGAGGGTAGCCAAAGCTTGTTTGTCAAGAAATAGCACCCTATTTGCTATTACCTCAACTCGTGATCGCTTCTGACCATCCTGACTTTCCCATGTCCGAGTTCGTAAACTACCTTCGACATAAACCCTCTGGCCTTTAGTTAAGAACTGATTACAGCTCTCAGCCAGTTTGCGCCAGGCAACTATTGTAAACCATTCAGTTTCCTGCTTCCGCTCACCATCTGAAGTGGTAAAAACCCGATTAGTAGCTATTCGAAAAGAAGTTACCGGACTACCATTCGGCGTAAAACGCATCTCCGGATCAGTACCGACATTCCCAATAAGCATAACCCTATTCAAACTAGCCATAATACCCCCTTCCGCTTAATTTAAGCCTCTGATCTTATCAGTAAATGTCGTATAACCTCATTGGATAGCTTAAGACTCGCCTCAAGTTCCTTTGTTGCCGCTGGCTTCATCTCGATTTTAGCGAACACATAATTACCCTCTCCAAACTTCTTTACGGGATACGCCAGCCGTTTCCTTCCCCATTGAACTACTTCAATTACACTGCCTCCTATCTTGGCAACAAATTCACTAACCCTGTTTAAAACACTGGGCAATTCCTCATCAGATACCTTTGGGCTAACAATATACACTAATTCATAATTTGACACTTTGCTTCACCTTCAAACTAAAAAAACTATGTTATTATAACATAACAAAATAAATAAAGCAGCTTTAGTATAAATTGCAAAATTACTGGATTTGCTATAGTCTTTTTGAACAGTTATATTTTAGACACTTTGAGCAGCAATTCTATTTCATCTATACTTAAACATGTAAAACTATCCAAAGGTAAGCTCTATATGGAGAAGGAAAAAGCTCTCGGGCGAGTTTCAGCGGCGATAAGTGGGCTAAGAGACCTGAATACCATTCTCAAAATCGGGCTGGATACTGTACTTAACATCATAAATGGGGATATCGGGGGAATAATGTTGTTAGATCAGCAAACCAGGACACTGCATTACCAGGTATACCATAATCTATCACCTAAATACGCCGAGGAAATGCAACTAAATCTGGGAGAAGGAGTCGCTGGAAAAGTAGCTCAAAATGGCAAATCTAAACTGGTCGAGGACCTAAAACTGGAATCTAATGTTGCCCATCCTAGCTTAATCAGCAATGAAGGGTTAAGAGCATTTGTCAGCGTTCCACTCAGAGCAAAGGGCAATGTATTAGGAGTAATGAACGTTGCCAGCCATACTCCTCAACGCTTTAGTGAAAGAGATATGCTCATCTTAGAATCAATCGGCAATCAGCTTGGCATAGCCATTGAGCAGGCTAATCTCTACGAGCAATTGAAAAGAAGCAGAGAAAGATACCGACGACTAGCTCAGCAAATCCTGGTAGCTCAGGAAGAAGAACGACGGAGAATTGCCAGAGAACTACATGATGAAACCAGCCAAACCATTTCTGGCCTAGCACTCAATTTGCAAGCCTTGATAGAAATGGCAGATATGACAGGTATCAATAATATTGAATTCAAATCCGGGCTCAAAAAAGTACATTCGTTGGCAATTCAAATAGGCAATGAAGTAAACAGATTAATTGCCGACCTTCGCCCTAGTCTTCTAGACACACTCGGCCTGATTCCCGCTATCCGTCACTACGCTGAGACTAATCTCACCCCCGCTGGTATTAATATAAGCTTCAGATTCGACAAAGGGTTAAATTCTTTCCCCCAAAAAATGGAAAATGGAATCTTTCGCATTATTCAGGGAAGTAGGCAATATCCTGCATCACTCCAAAGCAAAAAACGTCAATATAAGCATACAAAAACAGGATGATTCGATTGCACTACAAATAACCGATGACGGCATAGGATTTGAAGTTAGTAAAATTACACGAATCGAAGAAAGCGGTAGAGGAGCAGGACTATTCAGTATTAAAGAAAGAGTAAGATTATTGGGTGGCCACTGCTCTATCGAATCTCAACCGGGACAAGGAACTATAATTAACGTTTTAATACCACTGAGAGAAATTCCGGCCGATGAAAAAGATTAAAGTACTAGTTGCAGACGACCATACCATTGTTCGAGATGGAATCTGTGCGCTATTGGCATTAGCTGGTGATATAGAAGTAATCGGCGAAGCCTCTAACGGAAAAGAAGCGATAGAAATGGTCAGAAAGTTGACTCCAGATGTAGTCATTATGGATATTGCCATGCCCATTATGGGCGGATTAGAAGCTACACACCGAATACATAAAGAATTCCCAAATATAAAGATCCTGGCACTTACCCAATATGACGACAAGGAATACGTATTCCCGATTATTGAGGCGGGAGCCTACGGCTTCATCAGTAAAACAGCAGCGTCTTCAGAGTTAACCACCGGTATTCGCTCTGTGTACCAGGGAGATTCATTTTTATCCCCATCAGTTACCAAATTCCTAATTGAAGTCTACCGACAGGGTGGAACTTTGAAGAAAGGTATCGAGCCTTACGATGAGTTAACTATACGAGAGAGAGAGATATTGAAACTACTTGCTGAAGGTTATACAATCCAAGAAATAGCCAAGATGCTATCGATCAGCCCCAAGACTGCCGAAGGACACAAAACCAGCCTTATGTCTAAACTAGATATCCATAATCGCACCGAACTGGTTAAATATGCTTTGCGGAAAGGTATCATTACCATTTAAAATCCTAATACGCCTACCCTCGATACAGCCTCCCCTTGTTTTAACACTTTCATATTACACTAATGGTGATATACACAATATCAAGCTGAAGCAATAAGCAACTATCCAACCACATTTAAACCCGCCCTTTATCAGCTTTTATCAATTCAACTTCACAAAAAATAAGGTAAAATCAGGGTAATATCCTCCTTTTTCCCAAGGTAAAGACCTCTTCTCCTTCACCAAGACATTGTTTACTATTGTATCATCAGCAGAACAACCAATTTAAACAAAATAGCCTATAGCGATATTTAACCATGAAAACAAGGGGAACAATTTTAATAATCGATGACGAACCTGAATTTAAGGCTGAATTGCAGATAACAATTGAGCAATATAAATTTAAGGTTGTTACTGCCAACAGTAAGATACAGGCACAGGAAACTTTGCGTCATGAAAAACCTGCTTTAATTATACTTGGTACTATTGCTCCTCGTGGTGATGCTTTTCTTTTCCACCAATGGCTAAAGCATAATCCAAACTTCAATAGCTTACCTCTTATCGTGATAGATGCTACGTCTGAAAAGCAACTAACTAAGGGATGGACCAAGGACGAAGGACTAAGACTCGAAGCAGAAGATTATTTCTGCAAACCGATCAAGCCCTCTACATTAATCCCCTTCATTGATAAATTACTCGACAGAACAACACAAAAGATTAAAGTTCTCGTGGTTGACGACCATGCTGTGGCTAGAGAAGGTATCCGCACTCTGCTAAATCTTCAAAGGGACATAGAAGTAATAGGAGAAGCGGCTGATGGCAAAGAGGCTATAGCTAAAACAATTAAACTCATGCCAGATGTGATATTGATGGATATAGTCATGCCCATCATGGATGGGCTGGAAGCTACCAGGCAAATATGTAAAGGACGCCCAAAAACAAAGGTTTTAATCCTAAGTCAGTACGACGCAGAGGAAAATATCCTCCTCTGTAATCAAATAGGTGCGTCCGGATTTATTCCCAAAAACAGTGCTAGCTCCCGCTTAATACAAGATATCAGGACTATAGCCAGAGAAAAGTCAAAATAATTTCACCGGAAACAACAAGGCAAATGAGAGTAGAACAACGTTACAAAATACTCCACGATATAGCTCAAAAGCTAAATTCTGGAATATTGTCAAGCGATGTCTTAATAACCATTGTGGAAACTTTATGTAATGCAGCCAGAGCCAAAGGATGTTCGTTAATGTTGCTCTCACCGGACCGAAAACAGTTAATCCATACCATAAATCACGGCCTGAGCGATTGGTACGTCAGAAAAGGACCAGTAATTGTAGATGATAATATGGCACAGGCTCTTAACGGTAAACCAATGGCAATATTAGATGCCCACACCGATCCCAGGGTTCAATACCGCGAGCAAGCAAAAAAAGAGGGGATAGCATCTATACTGTCTTTTCCCATAATGCGTCGTGGTAAAGTCATTGGCATCATACGCATTTATACTTCCACACAACGAATCTTTTCCAATCAGGAGATTGAGTTTTTTTGTACTATGGCTAACTTGGGAGCTATCGCGCTAGAAAGGGCAGAAGTGCACGAGTCGATAGACAGAGACTTATCTCAATGCCTAATCGAACGGAGCAACCTGGAAGAAGATAAAAGAAAATTCCTTCGATTTGTAAGCATGGCTGCCCATGATTTAAAAGCTCCGCTGGCAGCTATTCAAAGTTTTCTAAGGGTTATGCTCGATGGTTACGTTGGCGGGCTTAACGCTAAGCAAAGACATATGATGGAGAGGTCTTCACTAAGGATTAATGAATTGCTTAAACTTATCAGCGACTTGTTAGATATCCCCCGCATTGAAATGGGTCAAATAGTCCAAGAATTAGAAGAGATGTCAATAGAACCAATTATTAACAACTTCGCTGAGGAAAGTTCCAGTTTAGCAAAACAAAAAGGTCTAAAATTCTCAGTGAATATAGCTTCCGATCTACCTAAAATAAATGGCTCTCCACAAAGACTACAACAAGTAATCACTAATTTGGCAACCAACGCTATAAATTATACAGCCGAGGGTGAAATAACCATTAGAGCAAGCGGAACAAATAACGAAATATTAATAGAAGTTATCGATACAGGCTGTGGCATTCCTTCAGATGAACTACCTAAAGTATTTGAAGATTTCTTCCGCGGCAGTAACACAGAAGCCAGAGGTACTGGTTTAGGACTTTCTATTTCTAAAAGGATTATCGAAGCCCATGGAGGCAAAATATGGGTTGAAAGCCCCTTCCCTAAAACAAGGAAGGGTAGCAAATTCAGCTTCACTTTGCCAGTAAAACAGTTATGCAACAAGTAAATAATACGCATGTGAAATAGGAGATATTTATGTTAGCTAAAAAAGTCCTGATAGTAGACGATGATCCGGATATCAGAGATGTAGTAACCCTGATTCTAGAATCTCAGGGATATGAGATAACCATTGCTCGCGATGGTATAGAATGCTTGAGTAAACTCAGAAATGAAAAACCAGACCTGATGATTCTTGACCTTCTTATGCCTAAAATGGATGGGTTTGCTGTATATAAAGAACTTCAAAATACCAAATGGGCAAAATATAAAGATATGCCGATTCTCGTATTGACGTCAGTACGAGAAGAAGCAAGCCGCAGACGCTATGAGTTAGAAACAGGACAAAAACTAAGTGTTGCTTATCATATAGAAAAACCAGTATCACCAGAGGTATTAATTGATACAGTGGAGAAGCTGATCAAAAAATAAGTAAGCAAAGAATAAAGGGATTAAACGTACAATATCGCCAATTAATAATATTTGCTAGCTCAAAGTATTAAGATAAAGGAGGCAAACAAAAATGATAAGTAAAGCCAAAATTCTTCTCATTGACGATGACCCGGACTTTGTCGAAGCAACCAAACTAATACTGGAGAACAAACCCTACGAAGTAATTATTGCTTCCGACGGTAACGAGGGGATTGCAAAAGCAAAAAAAGAAAAGCCTGATTTGATTATCCTCGATATCATAATGCCAGTAAAAGATGGATTTGTGGCTGCTGAGGAATTGAAGAAAGATCCCGAGTTAAAGAAAATACCGGTCATCATGCTAACCAGCTTTTCAGAGAAAGTAAGTGAGACTCCGTTAAGCCGCGGCCAGGGACTAATGCTGGATACTGAAGACTACATTGACAAACCAGTCACACCACAAGAGCTGCTTAATAGGGTAGAAAAGCTACTAAAAAAATAACTACTCAATAAGGTCATACTTGCCAGCTAAAGATTGTCCCTCTTTGCCTACAAACCTGCCCCGCAAGTCTCTCAATCTTGCCCCTATTACACGTACTAATCCTTTCATTACCTCATAGCCCAGAGAATGATTATTGTCCATCAATATGCTTAGTTCAGTACCATCCACTATTAAAACAACCGATGATTCAACACAAATTGCCGACATTGTTAGAAAATGAGGAGTAACTAATGATGACCATCCGAATACATCTCCTTTGGTAATAGTATCAACTGCAACTTGTGTAGCTGCATTCATTCCCTCTTTGTATATCCCGACAACTAATTTTACCTCACCATCTTCCAGAATATAGAAATCCTTGGCGGCAACATTCTCTTGAAATATAAATTCGCCTTCTCGATAGGTATTTCTATGCCATGAAGATAGCCTGGCTATCTTCTCCAAATCGCTATCCTCAAGCCCTACGAATACCTCACATCGCTTGAGCGATGATATCAAATCCATCAAATTCCTTAATTCACGTTAAATAAATATGGAGTCGTAAATCCAAATACCTATTATAGCCAGTACAATTGATAAGGTAAAGAAAATCAAATACAAGAATCAGGACTCCACGACAAAGTAAAAACAGGGTAATATCCCCCCGCCTTCCGAGGTAAAGACCTCTTCTCCTCTTCAAATACATCGTTTAACATTTTTAACAACAGCTACATAGTTGTATTGAACCACTCAAGTCATCACTTAAAATAGAGCAAATAGGGGGAGGACAACATCAAACCAGAAATGATCACCATCACACTTGATGGGCGTGAGGTTAGTGGCCAGCCAGGAGCAACAATCCTTGATCTAGCCAGAGAGTCAGGAATAAATATACCCACGCTTTGTCATGATCCCAATCTTACTCCCTACGGGGCATGTCGTATTTGCACAGTTGAGGATGAGCGATCAGGAGCCCTGATGGCATCATGTGTCACGCCCATAGCATCCGGTATGATAATTAACACCAAATCTCCTCGAGTAAAAGAACGTAGAGCAACTATAATCAAGCTCATGCTTGCCAGTCACCCGGACACCTGTATGGTTTGTGACAAGGGTAATTGCTGCGAATTACGTAATATTGCCGCCGATATGGGCATTGGGATGACAGAATTCCAGAGAATCCCTCAACTAGATACTATTGAAGAAATCAATCCTTTTATCCAGAGAGACTTAAGTAAATGTATCCTCTGCGCAAAATGCATCAGAGCAGACCAGGAATTAGTGATTGAAGGTGCCATCGACTACTTGCACCGTGGATTTTTCTCAAAACCAGCAACGCTTCATGACTTGCCTTTAGAAAAATCCGAATGTACCTTCTGTGGTACCTGCGTAGCAATGTGCCCAACCGGGGCATTATCCGAAAAGGAAAAAACATACAGAGGTGCTGCTACACAAACCGTCCAATCAGTTTGCCCCTTTTGTGGTTGTGGCTGTGGCATTTCTCTCGAAATCAAGAACAACCAGATAATAAGATGCACTCCAGATAAAAATAACAATCTCAATCACGGTGCTCTTTGTGTCAGAGGTAGCTATGGGTACGATTTTGTCCACAGCCCTGAAAGATTAACTAAACCCATGTTTAAAGACGGTGACGATTTTAAAGCTATATCCTGGGAAGAAGCTCTGAATATAATAGCTAGCGAGTTCAAACGAATAAAAGGAAGTAATGGACCTGATAGCTTAGCAGTCTTCGGTTCATCAAAATGCACAAACGAAGAAAATTACTTGCTCCAAAAATTCACCAGGTGTGTACTGGGAACCAATAACATTGACAATGGCAGCCGCTTATACAGTGCTGACAGTTATATAAATTTTGGTCAGGCCATCGGATCTCTGTACACTAATAGTTCCTTAGACAGTCTGGAAAAGTCTCAGGTAATATTAGTCATCGGAGCCGACATATCTTCCTCGTCTCCTCTAGTGGGATATGCCATTAAGCGTGCTGCTAAATACAAAGGTTCCAAATTAATCCTCATAGACCCACAGCAGATTAATCTTTCCCTCTTTGCCCATATTTGGTTACAACCAGAAATAAATACTGACACAGTTCTATTGAACGGCTTAGCCAAAGTAATAATCGACGAATGTTTATTAAACAAAGAATATATTGAAGAAAAAACGATAGACTTTGAAATATTTACCAACAGTCTAAAAGATTACACACCCGAGTACATAAAAAATATTACTGGTATTTCAGCCAAAGAATTACGACAAGCTGCCCAACTTCTTGCCGAAGCAAAACAAGTTTCTATCGTATATGGTAATGGCATAATGCAACAAGTTAATAATGCTGCCTGTATTACAGCTCTGGTAAATCTGTCAAAACTAACCGGTAATGTCATAGGTATCCACGCCCTGCAAAGAGAAAACAATGGACGAGGCGCATGTGATATGGGCACGTTACCCGATTATCTCCCAGGATTACATAGCCTAAATAATGTTGACGCCAGGAAAAACTTCGAAGAACACTGGGGATGCCATTTACCTGTTAAGCAAGGACTTACGTTTTTGGAAATGATTCAACAGGCCAATAAGGGCAAGATTAAAGTAATGTATATCATGGGAGAGAACCCTGTCTTGAGCTTTCCACAACCAAACTTGGTTAAAAAAGCCCTTGAATCGCTTGAGTTCCTGATAGTGCAAGATATTTTTCTCACTGAGACAGCTAAACTGGCCAAATTAGTATTACCAACCTCATCTTTTGCTGAAAAGGAAGGCACTTTCACTAATTTTGAAGGTAGAGTGCAAAAGCTAAATAGAGGACTGCAAAATTTGGGGGACAGCCTTCCAGACTGGGAAATAATACTCAAGCTGGCAAATACTATGGATTACCAAATGTCCTACTCATCCGCCAACGATATAACGAAAGAAATAATAGAGCTGATTCCCCAGTATCAGAATACCAATTATGGTTCGTCCAAACTAGATAATAATCAGCTAGCAAACAGACACTCTCTGAACAAACAAGGTACAGATAAAAACATTCGTTTCCTTCCCATCAAACACATAGCAACACCAAATCCTCCTGAAGGATACCCTTTTATATTGATAACCGGGAGCACACTTTACCACTTCGGCAGCGGTACCAGAAGTTCCAGGGCTTCACGTCTTCAAAAATTTTCGTCACAAGCATTTGCTGAAATAGACAAAGCTGATGCCCAAAAAATTGGAATCAAAAATGATGACAGAGTCAAATTATCATCGTCAGTTGGGGAGATTACCACTAAAGTCAGAATTAATGACACAGGCAGACAAAGAACAGTTTTTATGCCCATATCTTATCCGGATAATCCCGCTACAGCATTGTTCGAATTTGCCACTTCGCCTAAATCAAAAACGCCAACAATGAAAACTTGTTTCGTAAAAATAGAGAGGATTGAAAACCATGACTGAGTTAAAAAAACCGCCTTCTACTAATTTAGCACAAATCAATGAACTGATAAGAGAACATCAAAGTGAAAGATGGACATTGATTCCGCTCCTTCAGAAAATACAGGATGAGATAGGATATATTCCACCCGAAGCAGTTCAACCTCTTGCCAGAGCCTTAGGCCTGTTCCCATCACAAATACAGGGAGTAATTTCTTTCTATACACAGTTATACACCAAACCGCAAGGCAAAAAGGTAGTCAGGGTATGCCGTGGCACAGCTTGCCACGTTCGTGGCGGTAAAACAATTCTAAAACTGGTTAAGCAACAACTCGGCATTAACGAAGGAGAAACTACACCCGATTATGAATATACTCTAGAGACAGTAGCTTGCATAGGTGTATGTGCACTTGCTCCCAATATGGTAATTGGCAACACCACCTACGGGCATTTAAATCCCAAAAAAATAACACAATTACTAAGCAGCAAAAAGAGTGAGCGCTAAAATGTTAGACCAGAAGACTATTTTTGTTTGCCAGGGCACCGGATGTATTTCCAGCGGTTCTGACACTGTATATCAAGCGCTGAAAACAGAAGTGGTTAACCACAAATTAAAAAATGTTAATGTAGACTTTAGCGGATGCCATGGATTCTGTGAACAAGGTCCTAATGTGGTAGTGGAGCCTGACGGAATTTTCTACACGCATGTCCAGGCAGAAGATGCGCCAGATATCATTGCAGCACACCTTATTGGTGGCAAACCAGTCAAGCGATTATTTTACGTTGACTCCACCACAGGCAAAGCCATACCATATTATAATGAGATAAACTTCTATAAAAAACAGCATCGTATCGTACTGCGCAACTGTGGGCATATTAACCCAGAGAGCATTGACCAATACACCAACAACGGGGGCTACCGTGCTCTTAACAAAGCTCTCCACCAAATGAAACCTGAAGAGATAATCGAAGAAATCAAAAATTCAGGACTCAGAGGCCGCGGGGGAGCAGGTTTTCCCACTGGACGAAAATGGGAATTTTGCAGGAATTCACCTGGTGATACGAAATACGTCATCTGTAACGCCGACGAGGGTGATCCCGGAGCATTTATGGATCGCTCTATTCTAGAAGCCGACCCCCATGCTGTAATCGAAGGACTAACTATCGCAGGATATGCTATAGGAGCTAATTACGGATATATATATGTGCGTGAAGAATATCCACTTGCAGTCAAGAGATTGCGTACTGCACTTGACCAGGCCAATAGAAAAAATTTCCTGGGAAAGAATATACTAAATTCGGAATTTAACTTTACCGTCCACGTTAAAGAAGGCGCTGGAGCTTTTGTCTGCGGCGAAGAGACTGCCTTAATTGCTTCTATCGAAAGTAAAAGAGGTATGCCACGCCCCCGTCCACCATTCCCCGCTCAATCAGGCCTGGACGGTAAACCCAGTAACATAAATAATGTTAAAACGCTGGCAACCGTACCAATTATAATAGATAAAGGGGCTAATTGGTTTTCCAAATTCGGCACTGAAAAAAGCTCGGGAACAGCCGTTTTTGCACTCACCGGCAAAATTGCCAACAGTGGTTTGGTAGAAGTGCCCATGGGCACTCCGCTCTCCAGCATTATTTTTGACATCGGAGGTGGTATACCCCGTGGCAAACAATTCAAAGCAGTGCAGACAGGCGGCCCTTCAGGTGGGTGTATCCCAGCACAATTCATCGATACCCCTGTAGAATACGACTCTCTAGCTAAACTGGGCTCTATTATGGGCTCCGGCGGAATGGTGGTACTCGACGAAAACACCTGTATGGTTGAGGTAGCACGATACTTCCTTAGTTTCACCCAGACAGAGTCTTGTGGAAAATGCTCCCCATGTCGCCTGGGAACAAGACAAATGCTGGAAATATTAACCAGGATAACTCAGGGCAAAGGAAAAGATAGCGATATAGACACCCTCCTAAACATAGCCAAAACAGTCAAAGAATGCTCTCTATGCGGATTAGGGCAAACCTGTCCTAACCCTGTGCTCACCACCATAAATTACTTCCGCGACGAATATGAAGCTCATATAAAAGATAAAAAATGTCCTGCTGCCGTCTGCGATGCATTGATGATATCGCCATGTCAGCATACCTGTCCAGTAGGAATTAACATCCCTAAGTATGTAGCCCATATCGCTTCTGGTGAATACCTCGAATCCATAAACACTATCAGAGACAGAAATCCATTTGCGGCCGTGTGTGGTCGTATCTGTCATCACCCTTGTGAAGGTAAATGCCGCCGTGGTGAACTAGATGCTCCCGTAGCTATAAGGTCACTAAAACGTTTTGCCGCCGACTGGTACGCCGGCCATTTTGCTGAATTACCTCCTTCAGAACCATTCCCCAGAACCAAGCCTCAGAATGTGGCAGTTATCGGAGCTGGACCCACAGGACTAAGCTGTGCCTACTACCTGGCACAGCTCGGCTATGGAGCTACAGTTTTCGAAGCACTGCCTGTAGGCGGTGGCATGCTCTCAGTAGCTATCCCTGAGTTTCGTTTGCCCCAGAAAATAATCCAGCAGGATATTGATTACATCACCAGCCGTGGTGTAGAAATAAAATACGATACACCGATTAACGTAAACCTTACTGTCGAAGATCTCAAAAAAGACGGCTTTGCTGCAGTTTTTATCGCTGCTGGAGCTCAGAAAAGCCAGCGTGTGGGCATACCGGGAGAATTAGAGGATATAGAGGGTTTTTACTATGGATTACGGTTCCTTAGAGATATCAAAGTCGGCAAAAACGTTAATATGGGGCATAAAGTTGCAGTTATAGGCGGGGGGAATGTGGCTCTGGATGCCGCTCGCACTGCTCTTCGTATGGGTGCTGATGACGTTACCATCTTTTACCGCCGCTCACGAGATGAGATGCCAGTTACCGAAGTAGAATACGACGAGACTGTTACCGAAGGTGTAAAAATTAATTTCTTGACTAGCCCATCCCGTATAATGAGTGATAAATGGAAAGTAACAGGCCTGCAATGTGTCCGCATGCAGCTAGGCGATATGGACAACAAAGGACGCCGCCGTCCAGTGGCTATACCAGGCTCCGATTTCTTTGCTGAAGCCGATACGGTAATCGCAGCCGTAGGCCAGGCACCAGATCTATCATTCCTACCACCCGAAAGTGCTTTGGAACGTACCAGATGGGAAACACTGGCAGTTAATAACAATACTCTGGCAACCAATGTTCCGGGTGTTTTCGCCGGCGGTGACTTCGTCACCGGGCCCGGCATGGTCGTTCATGCCATTGCTGCTGGCAGAAGAGGCGCCCTAGCCATAGATAAATATCTCAAAGGTGATATTTCAAGAGTGGAAATGTATGACTTAAAGACAGAGGTAATTCTAGCACCTGCTACCACACCTGAAGAGGAAACCTGGGAGCAACAACCCCGTATAGAGGTTCCCACCCTACCTGTCGAAAAAAGAAAACACAGTTTTGAAGAGATAGAGCTTAGTTTCAAAGAAGAAATAGCTATACAGGAAGCCAAGCGATGCTTAAGATGTGATTTGGAGAAATAATATTCTGGAGCTGACGTTTTAGAAAAATACCTTTGGCCATATGAGGAGGATTTAAAATGAAATCCATCACCAAGCAAAAAGATTTAGATGAAATTCTACAACAACTCCAAAATTACGACAGAATTTTCATTACTGGCTGTGGCACTTGCACCACCATGACTAAAACTGGTGGTATAGAACAAGTCATTGACATGAAGCAACGTTTACAAGATGCTGGCAAGCTGGTAACCGGATGGGTAGTTATTCCCACTAGCTGCGATGACATGACCGAAGCTGCACTTAAAGAAAACAACCAAGCTATTCAGGATGCAAATTGCATCCTGATAATGTCATGTGCCCTGGGTGTATTTAAGATAAATTCATACTTAAAAAAAACCGTTATTCCAGCTTTAGATACTCTGTTCATCGGGATAGAGGATAAGCCAGGGAATTTCCAGGAAGTATGCGCCCAATGCGGCCATTGTGTCTTAGGCTTAACTGCCGGTATCTGTCCCATAACTGCCTGCCACAAAGGCTTACTAAATGGCCCCTGCGGTGGCACCAATAGAGGCAAGTGCGAGGTCGATAAGGAAAAAGACTGCGCCTGGACACTTATATACAATCGTTTGAAAGAGCAGGGCAGACTAGAATTAATGCGAAAATACCAGCCTCCAAAGAATTACCAGGTAACACCCAGACCAAGGAAAATTAGAATCGCTTGAGTAAGGAGATACTATCATGGCAACAAGATTTAAAGAAGCCCTTGACTCCGGCAAATTTGTCATAACCAGCGAGATTGGCCCGCCAAAAGGGACAAACATCGATAAAATGGAGCATCATATCGAGATTTTAAAAGACAAGGTAGACGGCATTAATGTTACCGACCATCAGAGTTCGGTTATGCGCTTTCCTTCGATCGGCGGTTGTCTTTCTATCAAAGAACGCGGCGGTGAGCCTATATTGCAGATGACCTGTCGTGATCGCAATCGGCTGGCACTTCAGGCAGAACTGCTTTTCGCATACACAAGAGGTATCAGAAATGTACTCTGTCTCACTGGTGATGCCATCCCGGTTGGCGACCATAAAGAAGCCAAAGGCGTCTTTGACCTGGACTCTTTGCAATTACTCGAAACAATCAGGCTCCTGGAATCAGGTAAAGACCTGGGAGGAAATGATCTTGATGGCTCTGTGGAGTTCTGTGCCGGTGCTATAGTTACCCCTGAAGCTGATCCAATAGAACCACAACTAATTAAATTTGAAAAGAAGATAGAATCCGGAGCTGAATTCTTTCAAACTCAAGCAATCTACGACCTGGATAATTTTGCCAGGTTTATGAAACAAGCTCGTCAATTCCCCGTCAAAATCCTGGCAGGTATCGTATTGTTAGTATCCGCGCGAATGGCAAAATATATGACCGAAAACGTACCTGGCATATTCGTACCCCAGAATTTAATTGACGAAATGGCATCTGCTCCAAAAGGAGAAGCTCTTAACAAAGGTATAGAAATCGCCGGACGTATGATCGCCACTTTAAAAAAAGAGTCAATGTGTGATGGCGTACATATAATGGCTATCGGAAAAGAAGAGGTAGTCCCCGATATTCTCAAAGCCGCTGGTATTACTCCAAATTAAGAGACACGATATAAAAATAGCACTTATTTGTTTACAATTTTGCCCCACTCTTCAATAAATTTAACAGACTCTTCCATCTTCTGGGTAAAGGCAGAATCTTGGGACAACTCAATAGCTTTGTTATAATCAGCCAGAGCCTGAGCATATTCCTCATTCAATTTTAAGGAGCTAGCCTCACCCTGTGCTGGCGCGGTAGAACCTGTAATGAGCGCAATCACTCTGCTATAATCCGAAATGACCACATCCCATCGTGCCTGCTTATCCTGTGCCCATTCCTTGTTCCATGATCCTTTATTTAGCCCCGGATCTTTAGCATAGGCTTCTTCTAAATCAGCAATAGCCAAGGCCCACTGCGCTTTTTTAAAATGGGCAAAGCCCCGATTACAATAGGCATCAGCTACCACAGGTTCTTCTTCCATTGCCCTATTTAAATCAGGAATAGCAAACAGCTGCCACTGTTCCTGCCTAACATAAATCCAACCCCGACCGCGATAGGCCTTATACAAACCAGCATCACTCTCCAAAAGCTGATAGAGATAGAGCTGAGACTGCTGATCCCATTGGGACTTATATGCATAACACCAACCTCGAACGTTATATGCTTTGGCTAAATCAGGTTCAAGTTGAACTGCTTCGCTGAAGTCAGAGATGGCTCTATCGTATCCACCGTTAGCAGCATTTGCCAGTCCTCGATAATAATATGCTTCGGTATATTGAGGATCTAATTCAATAGCTTTTGAATAATCGTCCATTGCTATTGAATACCTACCCTGCTCAAAATTCGTGATTCCCTGTTCAACATATTTCATTGCTTCCTGGCTCGATATAGCAGATGTATTCATTGATTGGCTACCAGCACACTGTGACGGTGGGACAAAAACGATGCAGGCAAGCAAAATAATCCCTAATTTGTCTTTTAGTTTCTTGCTCATTTGAACTAAGGCTTAAAATATTTCCGCATATTATACACACAAGCAAGATAAATAAGAAATTGCCAACGATTTTTCACCAAAAAAGAGAAATTTCGTATATACGCAGAGCATTCAGAAGCACAGGTTCGTAGAAAATAAATAGCATACGGCGACTATCTCAAATAACGAATAGTCTCTGCAGGTACTACACTAAATTTGCCAGTCACGCCATTTATATCAACTTCATAATCACCAGGTTTTTCCACCACTTGCACAAAAGTGAGTTCATTACTTTCCCCGGGCACCAAAGATAATTGCCTGGAATCTTTAACCACACCATTAACCTTAAGTTCGATATCTTGTTGTACATTCCCATTAGTAATATTCGTAACCACAACAATAATACCCACAGTACCACCTTCCACAAAACGATCAGGCATTATTTGCAAATCTGTAGTGCTGACCAGAATCGGAGCCGGGGGCGGTGGTGGTGGAGACAGAGGCTGATCTGGGACCTGAGGTTGAGCCTGCGGCTGTGTACTTACTACAGGTTCAGATATTTGTTCTGCCTTTTTTTCTTCGGTAGCAACAGGTTTATCTTGTTCTTGCGATTGCTTTCGTGATAATCCCAAATTAACTCCCAATATTTTCAAGCCACTCTCGGGAACAACAATCTGAGCAGATCCGCTTGAATCAAGCAGCGCTCGCAATTCCGCATTTTGTTTTTCCAGTGCAACCAATTTTCGACGCGGGCCTTTCTCCTTATATAGATAAGTACTAGCCGACATTTGCCCTACTTTGAACCTGGCTTCAAGGTAAGCCAGTTCTTGCTCTAAAACATTTAGCCTACTTACCTTATCATCAAGCTCTTTCTTAGCATAAGCCTTTATTGCATTTACTTTCGATGTAGCATCTTCTCGCATCTGCGTATACTCTATCTTCAACACCCTGTACTGAGCATCGCCGATAGACTTCTCTTCTTTCAACTTCTCTAAATTTGATAGAAATGTTTCAGCCCTTTCTTTCGCAGAAAAAGCTGCCTTCAGTTTATCCTGCATCTAAACTAAACCCCCATGAGTCTTAATACAAACTCTCTGCCTATTGATTATACATCTAGTCAAGACTAAATGCATATACCCCTAATAAATACTTGCCCCTAACTTTTAAGCTAGGGGCAAGTATGATATATTGCCTTAAACAACTTATATTTATTTTACCGAAACGTTAAACACTTTTTGCTCAGCAGAACCTTCTTCAAACGATCTCTTATAAACCAATGTCACTTGCGCATCCCCTTTTTTCAAACCCTCAAATGTGAAATATTGCTTACCTCCAGCCCCAACCACACCCTGCTTGGTTTCTCCCTGCTGATAATCGCTTTTCACCAGCTTAAGTAAATTATTATCGTAACTCGCCTCCCACTCATAACCGGTAGTAGGATTAGATTCCAGCACTATAGCAAACTGGCCACCCACAGCAACTTCAATTGCCTGACTTGGGTTAGTATATTCCCTGCTCTGCTGCGATTGAGATGTACAACTAACTAATCCACCAATTATAAGCAACAGGGAAATTACCAACGCTACTAACTTTTTCACTTGCTATCCTCCTTAAACTTTAATTAACAAATGATTTCATTTGACTTAATTATACAACTAATGATTTGTTCCATGCTCATCCAAACCAGCACTGGCTAAGCTAGAATAACTTATTAACATATACCTACCGACGGCATCTTTTATTTTAAGAGAAATTCTTACTTTCAAAACCCAAGAAAGAAAAAACAAAAATAAAAGGACCGTTTATCTTTTCCTTGCAATTACAAGCACTTCCATTTTAACCTGCGGAGTGCTACAATTTCTAAGATTCATTAGAATGGCCGCAGAAGTATTGAGGGGGAGATTAATGAACAAGACACTCTTAATCCTATCAGATGACGAAATTTTGAAGCAAAAATACACCAAAGTCCTGCTTCAAAACGGCTTTAAAGTAGCAGATGCTTCCGACCTAATCGATGGTATGCTTATAACCAAGAAAAATACTATTGATGTGATACTTCTTGATGAAAAACTCGAGGATAAAGATTTATTTCAAAATTATTCCAAAATACGCAAATATTCACAGGCTCCCATAATTTTCCTTGTAGAAAAAACAACCGATGATATCCCTTTCAAAAGTGACGGAAGTGGTTACGATACGTGTTTCGAAAAGTCTGACAATCCCGCAGAGCTGGCCTCATATATTCAAATAATCGCCAGTCAGACCGAACTTAAGGAAAAAGCAAAAGAAACTGAAAAAGAACTACCTGAAGGGATAGAAGTCACTCCGGAAACAGAGCAAGTATTAAGTATAGTTACCAATTTAGAGCAGCAGATCTCTAAAATGAAATCGCTCATGAGTACGCTTAACCAGATACAAGAAACGATTTCAGAAGCTGAAGAGATAATTCACGAGCGGCAACAGGCCATGGATACAGTAGTTGACAAGCTGGACCAGGTCAAAAAGCATATAAATGACATAACCGGAAACTCAAATAACAGCGACTCATAGCCCTAAACAAATGAACATCCCTCCAAACACTCGTTTAAATCATGCCCATTAATATGAATTAAAGGTTAATTAGCTGCTTAATTGGCAAGTTATCCTGAAACAAAAAAAACGGGCTTGTACTTGGTGGAGACATATCAATCACGGCTGGTTGGTTTTATCGCAGTTGCAATGATGCAGTAAACAGCCAAAAACATACCTGCAAGCATTATTACTATAACAAGAACAGCTAACGCGAATATTATAATATCACCGATACCACCTAAAGATATCATTACCACTCACCCTGTTTTATTATACACCTAACCAAAGCCAAGCGGAATAGATAGCCTTCATATCATGAAACTGCGCAGATGGGAATGCCTAGCAATGGTTGAAATATGTACAAGGTCAGTAAAGTTTGAGGATAGCTTGAAACTTTACAGTCCAGTAGTCGAATAAAGCAGCACTACACAAGGCTAGTTATTTTTCAGGATAGTATGAAGTTTTATAAGTCACCGTTTGATTGACACAGAGTAACATGCACAGAGATATGCTTAATACCTCACCCAGTGTGAGCCAGAACAGGCATTTGGCTAGCTAAGACTCATCACACACGTATAACTGGCCAGGGACTAGTATAGACCAGCGAGCCGAATTTCCATTTCCCTTTTTCCCTAACGTACTCTACGTCATACCTGCCTGGTAGCAATTTGGAAACGTTCCCAGTGACTGGATCAGAAATAAATATATAAATAAGCCAGTGGCCTTTAGCTTTATCTTCATCAACTGTGATAGTCGGCTGAACTGCAAAATGCACATCTCTGTCTTTCCCAGTATTCAATTTGGAAAGTACATCCGTATACAGTTTTAATATCTCTGCCCTACCCGTACGTAATTCATGGATATTGGCAGTGGCATTTTCCGCAAAGCAGTTCGCCGCTTCTGCCCACTGGCAATTGTTGAGATAAAAGAGATACTCATTATGCATACTCACAATTTCATTGATATCTTCTAGATTCCTAAGTCTTTTTTCCATTTCTTTCAATTTCACTTATAGCCTCCTTAATTGCGTATTATCTTCTTTACGGAGCTAGTCGTTCTCTTATAACTGAAGCCTCCACTCTACCTGGCAGATTACTCATACCCTTCGCCCTTAACATATACTCAATCATTACCAGAACGATTATACTCACAACTAGAGCTAAATGGAACAACTTCGGACTAACAATCCTTTAGTCATAGGTAAAATGGTAAGCACGTAGGTAAAGATTGGTAAGCAAAATTATGTCAAAATGGTAAGTAAACTACTGGTGCCGAGGGAGGGACTCGAACCCACACTCCCTTGCAGGAAGCGGATTTTAAGTCCGCCGCGTCTACCATTCCGCCACCTCGGCACAAAAAATGGAGGCGGCGAGCGGATTTGAACCGCTGAATAGGGGTTTTGCAGACCCCCGCCTTACCACTTGGCTACGCCGCCGTGATTCACTCTGGAGCGGAAGACGAGATTCGAACTCGCGACCTCCTCCTTGGCAAGGAGGCATTCTACCGCTGAACTACTTCCGCTCAAATATTCAAAACCTACCCGAGTGAGGTCCCCTGCACCTTCAGCCATTAAACAAGCTTCTGGTGCCGAGGAGGAGATTTGAACTCCTACGAGCTTACGCTCACCACCCCCTCAAGATGGCGTGTCTACCGATTCCACCACCTCGGCACTGGCAGGGGTGGCAGGATTTGAACCCACGACCGACGGTTTTGGAGACCGTTGCTCTACCGGACTGAGCTACACCCCTAATAATATCTACTATCATTATTTAGTTTTCAAGTACCCCTGGGGCGATTCGAACGCCCGACACGCGGTTTAGGAAACCGCTGCTCTATCCTTCTGAGCTACAGGGGCAGCAATCAAAATCTAACGGCGAATCTTTCTAACTACAAAGCCTTCAGGAGTAGTATAAGTTTCAAACCATTGCGCTGCGTCTGCTTCTTGCTTCGTTTCTTTCACTTCTTCAGCTGCTGTCACCTCTGGCTCAGCACGTTCTATTTCAACCTTTGGTCTCTTACCTTCTGGTAAAGCTGCAACCTTACCCGGACCTCCCCGTAAGTCAGCTAAGGTCTTCTCCAGATCCTTCACTAACTCAGCCAAACTAACTTCATCCCGCCCCTCGGCAGCTTCTGCTGCAGCCAGACTTTCTATCTCGGAAGCATAATGTTGCAGCTTCCAGCTATGTTCTTCCAACTGCTTAGTCCATTCGCTAAGCTGCTTGGCAACAGCCTGTATCTCTGGGATTTCCGAATCTACCAGATTCTTAATGATATCCTGAACACCACTTTTTCTAGGCTTTCGGGCCATTTCTAAACCTCACCTCTTTTCATGGAGCTAGTGTACCACAGTCAACACACATTGGCTATATAGACTTACAGTCAAACTCCACAAACAAAAATTATACCAATGGGGTATTTACAATGCAACAATTACTATTAATATCTAATATAGACTACGGCAATTTACAGGTCAAATCATGAAACTAACATAAAGACATAACAATAATCGCAGTAAACATATCCTGGTTTATTAATATAACATAACTGGGAATAGTCAATCATTTGCTATTCCTTTATAGAAATAATAAAATAGTAAGCTGTGTATCGACTAGATACGTGAAAAAGCCTATTATTATACTTACCATCTAACTTTTTATATAATTTTTGCTAGCGTTTCGAAGCTTTTTTTATACTATAATTAAGATATATTTCCTCTAAAAATACTTAATCTTTATCTTAGTGCCTTAAAAATAAAAAGATATTCTCGAAGGGAGCAATTTTAATGGCAAAAGAAACTAATCTTAAAAAATCAGTTCCTCCCAAAATAGCTCTGGATAAACCGGATAAAACAGTACTTAAAGCCCTCGCTCTTGGCGGGTTACTGGGTGGCGGAGGTGAATGCGTCGTTGATGTAAAAGATGGTAAAGCAATAAGAATCAGGCCTTTCCACTATGATTGGAAATACGATAAGAAAGAGCTAAATCCATGGAAGATGAAGAGGAATGGTAAAACTCTGGAACCTCTCATGAAAGCGCTGCCATGTCCTTTCTCACTGGCATATAAGAAAAGAACATTCTCACCTAACCGAATTAAGTATCCTCTCAAGAGGGTCGACTGGGATCCTAAAGGCGAAAGGAACCCGCAGAATAGAGGTAAGAGCAAATATCAAAGAATCTCCTGGGATGAGGCTGCTGATATTGTAGCCAGCGAGATTAAGAGGATACATAAAAAATACGGACCGCTTG
>Ga0265297_10004832_pt1 | contig 21401 bp, 14 predicted proteins | sample Munlanlwell13791_FD_192502 | JGI IMG/M metagenome (GOLD analysis project Ga0265297, IMG submission 192502) | Leachate microbial communities from a municipal landfill in Southern Ontario, Canada - Leachate well 137-91 | ecosystem: Engineered > Solid waste > Landfill > Unclassified | place...
TACGGCTTCTTCCAGGTTTACATCCATGATAATGGTCTGTATATTTATTCCGATATCCGGACCGATCTTAGACAAATAATCCATGGCCTTAAAAACTTTTGCATAGGAGCCCTTCCTGCCGCGCAAATAATCGTGCACTTCTTCCTTTAAGCTGTAAAGAGAAATGCATACCCTCCACAAACCGGCGTCCGCCAGTTTCCTTGCCAATTCATCATCTATTAAGAAAGCGTTTGTTTGCAGGGAGACCCTATACCCGATCCTGGAACAATGGGAAATTAAATCTATCAGGCCTTCCTTGAGAAGCGGTTCACCGCCGGTAATAATAATATCGGTTTTTTTATCCAACACTTTAGGCAAATGGGTCAGCGCTTCTTTCCATTTTTCCGCGGGCAGCTCCCTCGAAAAATCCTCCTTCTGCTTCCATATATAACAGGCCCTGCATTGCATCAAACATTTTAAAGTAACGGAAAAACAACAATAACTCGGGTGCTCATTCATTTTTATGTATGAAATTTTTTAAGATATTATTCTGATTTGCCCTTCGAAACATTCATTTCTAAAATCGGTTTTTTGATTCAAATCCACTTCATACTGAAGAACGCGCGCCTGAAACAGGTCATCGGTATTTTCAATAATCGAATAACACGCCTGAGAATCCGCAGCCGCGCAGTCCAGGATAACCGAAGGTAAAGATCCCCTGCTTAAAAATCCCCCTTTGAATTTACATTTTTTGATCATTATCGGCGATCCCGCTTTCCCGCTCCACAATCTGTCCCAGAGCAGGCCATCGTGTTCCTTGAATTTACCGGGGAATTTACCGCAAGCCAGCTCCGGGACGGACCATTCTTTATACTTGTCAGACAGCATAAGATTCACCTGCATTCTTTTTAAGGCGGCTTCTTCCCAAATCTCTTTTGTTACCTTGAAGTAAATCTTCGCTTCATCCAATATAGATATCTCCCATAACTGGGTCAGGGGGATGTAAGGCCAATAGCCGGTTGCCACTAATTTATCTTTGCCCAGCTTTTCGATCTCCCAAAATGCCTGCGACGAGTCGCGCCAGACGTCTTTAAAGAGAACGGAAGAATAAAGACCAAGCCCCTTGGTCAATTCCGTGCCTTTCCAGCAGATTTTCCCTTTACCGTTATCAAAAAATAATGTAACGCCGTCATATTCTATTTTTCCGGATGAACCGGTAACGTGCTTTTCTGTGCGTGGGTTATCAAGCGATAATCTTTCCGGTTCATTTTCCCGCTCTTTATCCGCAAAGATGTTTATTTTACCGGTAAAATATTTATAATTGCCCGGGGGAGTATAAAATTTTTCTTTACGATCTATCTCCACAAAACGCAGCGTTGTAGCGGGAGCGTCTTCCATGGTTTTAAAGATATAAGAAGATTTCGGATATTCGTCACCGTATCTTAATAGGATTCCCGGGCAAACCACGCTGTCTTCTTTATAGACACCCGCTACTCCTATGCAGTCGTTTGTATACTTGCCTAAAATAACGGCGTTGCCTCTTTTTTCAAGCTTGTCAAAATCTCCGGATCCATCAAAAGTAAGCCATTTTTCGTACTCAGTGCAAAGCGTTAACTCCACTTGTTTGTTTCTTAACTTTACTTTTTTGTCGATATTCATTTCTATGTCCCATGAGATCAATTCCTGACTCTGCGATTTAAGCGTCCAAGTCTGAATAAACCGGGGGTCGTTATCCCAATTGATATTAATGACGACCGCGTCATTGTTCTTCTTTATGATCTCCCAGCAGCCTTCGATAGCGCTGTAATCTCTATCCTCATACCGGAAGAATGTATTCATCCCCGGACCGGATGTGATTAGTTTGTCCTGCCAATAAATCTCGACTCGCTTATTTTTACAAAAAATCCTCAAGGACCCGTTATTTATCACGGGCGGTCCGCTAATTGAACGTTTGGCGTCTTTCAGGTAATCGGCCAGGCTATCTGATTCTTCCGGTTCAAATATCACCGCTTTACTCAGGAAATACCTGGTATATTTTTCTTTGATAAAATTGATGTTTGAAGTCGCGGGAAAAACCTGATAGTGAATGAACCTGCTGCTGATGTCAGCTCCTGTATTTCCCAGTTGGCATGCGGTCCTGGCATAATCTTGCAATCTATCAAAAACAACCACCGGCAATTTTATCCCGCTATTTTCTCCTCCCTTGATCCCGACCAAACCGTTATCGGGATCCAGGATGCTTATAGCCTCCCCCTCAGTTTCATGAATAAAATTTTCTGGAAAGGCATTCTCATTGCATAAGGTAAGCCAACTTTTGTATTTATCGGTGAAAAAAATCCTCGTATCGGCTTTATCTATAGAGATACCGCCCAATACCTGAATGGCTATTTCCCATAAGAATTCCCTTTCATTTAAAATAGCTATCTTCCAACGCTGCCTAACGCCAACATCCGGCCACTCCCCGATAGCGACTATTTCCTGGTCTGTATCCGATTTTTTTACCTGCCAATCGGCCATAGTAGAAAGGTATTCGCGGCCTGAAATCGACATAATACTGTGCCCGCCAGAATTGGATGTGACGGTTTCTTCCTTCCATCTTAGGGCAAGCGTTCCGTTATTGAAGATTATACCAAGTGCATCTTTTTGCGCGATCGCTATTCCCCTCCTGTCTCCCACGGTCTCCATGTAATAATTACTCACTGAACTTATCGGCCCATCTTTGATGATCTTGCCCTCCCTAAGAAAAATGCTGCGGGTACAGATCCTTTTCAGCATTTCTATATCCTGAAGGGCAAAAATAATGGTCGCTCCTTTCTCCTTCAGTTCCAGTATTTTCTTAAAACATTTGCGCTGCGCGTAGATATCCCCGACAGCGAATATATCATCTATCAAAAGGATGTCCGGATCAACGTGGATAGCGATAGAGAAAGCGAGACGGAAAAACATACCCTGGGAGTAGCATTTGACCGGCGCGTTAATGAATTTGCCCAAAGAGGCGAAGTCTACGATCTCATCATACTTCTCTTCGGTCTCCTTGCGGCTTAAACCGAATAGTCCGGCATTCAAATAAATATTTTCCTTTCCTGTAAATTCCGGTTGAAAACCCGCGCCTAATTCCAAAAGCCCGGAGACCCTTCCGGAGACGGTAACCTCTCCCCGGTCGGGCTTTAACATTCCCGCGATCAATTTCAAAACCGTAGTCTTGCCTGAACCGTTTTCTCCGATTATCCCTACGGCTTCTCCTTTACCTATCTCAAAGCTTATGCCTTTTAAAGCGCAAAAATCTTCCCAAGATACTTTATTATCAAGGGTAAATTTTATTTTGTATATTTCCCACGCGTCTTTGAACCGGATTACCTTCATTTTAAATCCTCTTCAAAATTTTCGATTCCAGGCTTAAAAAAACCCATAAACCTGAAGTCAAACTGATAAACGCCCAGAAAAAGGCCCCGATGGACATCGAAAGGTTAGGCATATGCCCGTTAAAAATAACCTCCTGATAGCTTGCGATATAAGGGACCACCGGGTTAAAGTTATATATCCAGCGGAATCTTTCAGGGATCATATCTATAGAGTAAAACACGGGTGTTACCCAAAGCCAGAACATTAATAGGGTGCCGCTGAGCTGTCCGATATCCCGGAAAAAAACGTTCAAAACGGATAATGCCAAACTCAATCCGCAAACAAAAAAGAAAAATAAAAGCGAAACCAGGACGAACAACGGCAGCAATAAGACGATTTTCGGGTTAAAAAATATGAATAGAGGATAAATAATCAGCCACCCGAAAAAGAAATTTAAAAAATTAGATAGGACCGAACTCAGGGGCAGGATCTCCCGGGGCAAGTTGAACTGGCGCAGAATGCTTTGCTGGCCCAGTATTGAAAAAGTTGCTTCCTGCAAGGCTCCGGAAAAGAAAAACCAGGGGAAAATCCCCGAAAGGACAAAAAAAGAGAAATTCTTTATTTCCGCTTTGAACACATAGAGAAAGACAAATGTTATCGCCAGCATGATCAAAAGGGGATTTATCACTGCCCAAGCGACGCCCAGAATAGAATTTTCGTATCTGGCCTTGAATTGCTTAAGAGACATCTCCCATAAAGCCCGGCGATAAAAATATATCTTTCCTAATCTGCCCAATACCATCAATAATGCGCTTTTTCGTTATCCAACGGTAAAGATTCTCTGAATTTTATCGAAAGCGGTCTGTTGCCGTTTTGCCTTCCAGCATGGTCTCTTCCATGGACATATAACGCCAGGAGCCATAACGGCCGCAGGATACAATATTATGCTTGGCAAGCTCTCCGAGAATTTTTCCCCGGGCAAGCTTATAATTTTTATCACAGATCGGATAGCCGTATTCTATATCGTTTATATCCCGTACTAAAATACCGGAATGCTCCCCGACAATCCCGGCCTTTCTTAAGTCTTTTATAATCTGCGAAGCGATCTTCCCCTTATCTATTGTCCGGCCGGTAGAATATGAAACTTCGGCGTATAAAGAAGTATGCCTTGCCGGAGCAAGGTCGCTGGCAAAGTTATTAAAAAAACCGGCGCGGAAAAAACAGGGTTCTTTATGGGGGAAATATATCCAGTGCCTGCCCAAAGCGTCTTCCTCTTTTACTCCCAAATTAAGGTTAAAGATTGAATTCCATTTTAACTTTTTAAACGACTTACGAACTTCTTCCGGCAAACTCCGGATAAGATTTGATATTTCCGGAAGGGGTATCGTAGAAATAAGATAGTCGAATTTTTCACCGTTTCCGATTGAAAACTTTATCTCTTTATTTTTGAGGTTGATTTCCGAAATCGCACAACCCGTATGGATATTCCGGATCCTCTCCGCAAAAGCCGACGGCAATGAGCCTATGCCTCCTTTTTTAGGATACCAGAACCTAGCGTTGTAACCAAATTCCTTGTTACTTTCTTCAATTGTACCTTCCAGCAATTGAGGTAAAGAAGGCACGGGGATAAACCCATCCAGCCATTCGCTGGTCAGCTCTTTGGGGGGAAGCGTCCAAAATTTTGTGTTGTAGGGGATCATGAAATGCTTTGCTATCCCACTACCAAAAGCTCGCTTTACCCAGCTCAGAAAGTCTTTGCATTTTTGGCGGTGATGACCGTTTTTTTGCGCCTGAATAAATCCTATAAGGCATTCCTTAATTATAGATGGGGGTAAACCGTAAAGATTGGCTTGAAATGGATAGTGGACATATGTGCCAAAAGCATAAATCCATGAGTTCCTTCGGTGTTCTACAAGATTGTTTCCGAGAAGTTCTTTAACTAAGTCTAAAGTGTACCGGTGCTTGAAATGCAGAAGATGGCCATCATAATCAAAGGTAAATCCGTTTATTTTCTTGGAGCGGCATAAGCCCCCTACTTCCGTTTCCTTTTCAAAAATTTGGCAATCTATGCCCCTTTTTTGCAGGTGCCAGGCCGCGCTCAGGCCGGCGAGGCCTGCCCCGAGGATGATGATTTTCTTCCTGAACATTATACTAAGATCCCGCCCATTTTCCTTGTTAACAACAAAGTCACGGAAGCCGCAAAGATAATTATAATAATTCCGAACGGGCTGGGAACCTGGCTGATCAGTATCCCGCAAAAAGAAAAGAAGGAGGCTATCAGAAGCATAAATAAGAGGGCCTTCCTTTTGGAATGACCTGATTTTATAAATCTCAAGGCAAGGTGATCATCGCTTTTCTTCAGCATAGACCTGCCCTGTTTTACCCGCATAAAGATAAGAAAAGCCGTATCAAATATAGGCAACCCCAGTATGAGTATCGGGGAAAGAAGCGCGATCTTCCTTTCTTCCGGGGCGTAGCTTATTCCCATGGCAGCGGCGGCTAAGATAAAACCCAGAAAATGGCTCCCTGAATTTCCCATATAGATCTTTGCCGGAGGCAGGTTATAGGCCAGGAAACCGGCGATAGCGCTGGCTAAAGCCAAAGCCAAAACTCCGTTATTCACATCGCCGTTTAAAAACGAAATGGCGAAAAAAGACAAGCTCACTATTAACGCGGTCCCTCCCGCCACGCCGTCGCTTACGTCTAAATGATTAAACGCGTTGCTGATCCCGAGCACCCAAATAAATGTTACGGCTATGTTAACGGCGGTGCCGATGTTAACGATCTGCGTTTTTACGCCAAAAAAGATCAGCAGCGATATTGCGACAATTTGTACCGCGAATTTTGCCTGGACGGAGAATTCTTTCCAATCATCAATTATTCCGAAGACCAGCATTATAAATGAAGCTATAATTATCCCCTTCGCCTCCTGCGGAAAGCCCCCGAAAAGGTAAAAACCCGCCAAAGATGCAATGATAAAAGACAAATATACGGCAATGCCTCCTATAAGAGGTATACCCTGAGGGACCAAGATCTTGAATCTCAGGGAAAGCCCGCGCAATAACAATACAAAAAATACCCCCCCAAAAACTCCCGCAAGGGCCGTAAGGAAATAGTTCATCGGCTTATCCCCCTTCCTTTAAATTAACCTCTTGGTTTATTAAAGTCTGTAGGAAATTTTTGAACGAAAAACCCTGGTTTTAGTAAGCCTTGAGAGAAGATTAATTATATATACCCGAACAACTTACATTATATCTTTTTTAGCGGAGAATTCAAGCTTTAATGTACCTGAGATTTCCGCTATTATTGAGAAAATTTGTAGCAATCCCTTGATTTTCAGGTTCTAAAAACCTCGCGCAAATTAAAGAAATCAAGCGTTAAACACAGGGATTATTATGCCGTAAAATGCCCAAAAATATCTTCTCCCCGGAATACCGCGTAGAATTAAAATTTACTATAAGCGCTGTTGATGGTACAATATTCAAAAAGGCGGAAGACGCGTATCAAATTTTAAATTTCTTTTATTTGTATTTCTTCTTTGTTCCATTGTTTACCTTAATACCTGCGGCAAAACTTTGCCGAATAGAAAAATGATGCCGTGGCGTTGCAAGCAAGGTATGCCCTCAAGATCAAGAGATAAATGAGAAATTAAAGAAAACCGAGAAATTATTAGAAAATAAATGATCCGTTAAGCTATGGCAAAAATTGTTTTCGTAAACCCTTCAATGAACTTTAACCGCAGCTTCGGGAGGCTCGCCCCATTTATGGAACCGGCCCCCTGTATAGGCTTAGCCCGGCTGGCGACCCTCATGAAACAGGCTGGGCATAAAGTATACGGGGTAGATGCTTATTGCGAACGCCTGACCGCGTCTGAAGCGAGCGAAATTATCTCAAATCATAATCCCGATATTGTAGGTATCAGCTGCCTTACGGCAAGCGCCCCCTGGGTAAAAGACCTGATCCATAAATTAAAAAATCTGCGTCTTTCAGCCAGGATCGTTCTGGGAAGTCTCCACGCCAGCCTGTTTGCCGAAGAGTTTATTCTTTCTGATGGGGTAGATGTTGTAGTCCATGGCGAAGGCGAAGAAACCTTCTCCGAATTAGTGCCCAAGCTGCTTTCAGACAGCAAGCTCGATGACGTAAGGGGTATCAGTTTCAAAAGCAACGGCAGCATGATAAAAACCGAGGAGAGGCCATTAATTGCAGATTTAGACCGACTCCCTTATCCTGATTGGGGAATATTTAATTATAAAGATTACGGGCTATTGCCATTTGTAACTATGGGAAAACCGGCCTTGATGATAGAGGGTTCCAGGGGCTGCCCTTATAGCTGCAGTTTCTGTGCCCTGGGTTGGCTGGGAGGAAAATATAGGATGAGATCGATCCCGTCGATAGTCGATGAATTTGAGTATTCGATAAATAATTTCGGGGCCAAACAGATAGCTTTTGCCGATGCCATGTTCCCTTTGACGCAAAAGCAGGGTTTGGAATTCTGCGCGGAGATAATCAAGAGACGGCTGGAAAAAAAATGTATTTGGGTAACCGAAACCAGAGTAGATATTATTACGCGGCCCCTGGTGAAAGCCATGAGAGAGGCCGGCTGCAGGAGAATTCTGTTCGGTATTGAGTCTGGAGCTCAAGCTGTACTGAACGGGATCGGGAAAAAAATCGACCTGGAAAAAACAATTGAAGTTATAAAGATCTGCCGGGAAGAGAAGTTACAAACCTGCGGTTTTTTTATTCTTGGTTTACCGGGAGAAGATAGGCCCGCGACAGAAGAGACTATAAGTTTTGCTTTGAAATTACCCCTTGATCTGGCGAAATTCAACATTGCCATCCCCTACCCCGGAAGCCCTATGTACCGGGAAGCGTTAGAGAACGGGCGCCTGCTGCATCGTAATTGGGAAGACTATAGTTGTTATGGTTCCGATCCCAACCAGCTGCCGTGGTTACCCGAAGGAAGGCAAGCAAAAGAATTGATATCTATGCAGAAAACCGCGACCCGTCGTTTCTATCTCAGGCCGGGCATGATCCTAAAGCATATTTTTATCATCCGGACTATTGGATTAAAATTTATGCTTCTGGGAGGGTGGATATTGATTTCGGAGGGGATATTGGGTTTATTTCAAAACTCTTCTTCTAAAAATCAAAACTGCTCTTCTAAGATCAAAAAACCTTTAATAAAAAGATGATAACGGACTTTTCAAAAGATAAACTATCAGTTAAAATCTTTGACTTTCTGTTGCCTGTAATCTATGGCATTGCTTTTTATTCTTGGATCATAATCTCAGAAAAGATATTACATAACCTAAAATGCCCGAATTACGTCCCCTATCTCTTCTTTCTCCCTGTTGTTGTAATGGAAATCTGGACGACTTATTATTTATTGCCGAAAGAAAAGATCTTAAAGTTTAAAAAGGATTTGAAAATATTCCTGGCTAATATAACTTTTTACAGATTTTTAGCAAAACTTTTTTTGACAGTGATCGGCGTATTAATTTTTGCATTCCGCCATCTACTTTTTCAATACTTATTTTTCTTTCTATGGGTAATATACCCCCTTCATCCGGATATCTCCGGCTTTGAATGGATGAGCTCCCACAGCCCTTACGTGTTACCGTCTCTCTGGTTGTTTCCTTACGCCCGGCCGTTTAATTCTTTAATCATACTTATACTGGCGGCACTGCTTTATTTCTTCCTTTGGGTAAAACGAAGGGCGGGCCGTATATTTTTTAGCATCTCTTTTTTCATTATATTCCTTGCTGTTTCGTATATTTTATTTTATTTCGACGCTGCAGGAGGGCAATCAAAAGAAGAAGTAATTAAACAGCCGGGGGTATCGATCATACTGCCTTATGGTAATTTTTATTGCGGAGAACGCCTGCCGCGTTATCCCGCAAGATATATATTACCCTTCAGGTTCCCCCGCTGCTTACAAGGAGACTGGGAAAAAGCGAGGTTATATGTAAGTTTTGGATCCATCTGGGGCCACCCCTTACATTGCCCCCATTTAATTGCTTGTGACCTGGATGGAAGGAATTTGCAAGCATTTTTATTTTCAGGCAGGCAAGTTGAGCCATGGCAAAAGACTTTTCGAGAATTTCAGCTAGAACCTCAAACTAAAGACTTTTATATATCCAGCTGGTCACAATCTTTCAAAATATACCGCGTTGACCGGGCCAGTTTATCGGTTCTTGAAGAGATCCCGTTTGATTACCTGAAAGAAGAGTTTGTAAATTACAATCTTTTTGATATTGTTTCCGATGAACAAAATAATCGTTTATTTTTCATTACGGGTCAGCCTCCCTTGATGGCCAAGGTAAATCTTATCGAAAAGACAACGAAAGTCATGAATTTAACAAAAATGGGGATTACCGAATTAGGATCAATTATTCACATCATGCGTTATGATAAAAAGTTAAATAGGATTTACGCCATTGTAGTGACCGGTGATAAAGGAGGGTTGTTAATCGAAGTTGACCCGGAAAATATGGCGCTTACCCGTATGCTATCCTTGCCCGGCATTGTCATGGTCTCTTTAGAACTGGATCCGGAAAACAATGAGATCCTGGTAGGAATGGGATTAAAGAAAGATATATGGGTGATCGACCGTGAAACATTCAAAATCAAATCCTCGATCCCAATACCCTTCCCCTGTATCCGCCGTTTTGATATCGACAACGAAAACGGATTCCTCTATGTGGTGGATTATTTGCATGGCTATCTTTATGTCATAAGGAGGGATTCCGGAGAAACCGTAACAAGATATAAGGTGGGAAATAAGCCCTTGGGCATGGTTCGAAACGGCTCGACAGTATATGTCGCTTCAGTTCTTGGAATTATTAAAATCGATACAGCCGGTCTTCTTGCTCCTAAACCTGTTAAGTAGATTATTTAAACTGATTAAAAAGAGCAAAAAATAACTTAAATCCCTCGTGAGAGCTGACTTTATATTGCTTCATCCCCCAACTGTTTACGACTTCAGAAACTTGCCGATAATGTATGGGCCTATAAGTGATGTAGTCCCCTCAACTCCTATCTTTGAGATGTACCCTATCGGCTTTTTCCGTATCGCAGGATACCTAGAAAAAAATGGGTATAAGGTCAGGGTAATAAACATCGCTTTCAGGATGTTACATGATCCCAAATTCAATGCGGAGCGGCTCATTAGAAACCTGCGCCCCTCTGCTTTTGGGATAGATCTGCATTGGTTAGCCCATGCCCAAGGGTGTTTAGAATTGGCTAAATTGATCAAAGCATGCCATCAGAATATACCGGTAATAATAGGCGGGCTATCTGCCTCCTATTACCATGAAGAACTTATCAAATGTCCGCAGATAGACTGTATAATCCGGGGCGATGCTGCCGAAGAGCCAACCTTACAGCTGCTGCGCTCATTCAAAAATAATAGGCTGCCTGAAGACGTACCAAATCTCACATGGAAGGATAAAAATGGCAAAGCCCATATTAATCCCATTTCTTATGTGCCAGCTCACCTTGACGATGCCCTTATAAGCTATAAGAAGATTATTCATTCGATAATACATTCAGTAATTAGACATCGCGATCTATTAAGTTACACACCTTACGCAAATTGGTCAAAGAGCCATCTAGCCGGTATACTGCTGTCTCATGGTTGCATGTATAACTGCATAACCTGCGGGGGATCATCATTCAGCTCCCAAAGGATCTGTAACCGCAAAGATCCGGTTTACAGGGACCCTGACTTGGTAGCGGAAGATATAAAAAGCATAGCGAGCTATATGAAATCATCGATTAGTATATTGGGTAATATTCAAGGAGTTCAATATGGGTATGCAAAGAGATTGCTAAGAGCGATCAAGCAAAGAAAGATTCGAAACCAGATACGTCTGGAGATCTTTTTTCCCGCGGAGAGAGAATTATTGGAGGAAATAGCCGGCTCTATTAAAAACTTCGTCTTTCAGATGTCGCCAGAGTCTCATGATGAGAAGATCCGGAAAGCTTTTGGCCGGCCATATTCCAATGAAGCCTTAGAGAGGATGATCAAAACATCGATAGAATTAGGATGCAAAAGGCTCGACCTGTTCTTTATGATCGGCCTTCCGTATCAGACCCCTGAATCTGTGCAACAAACCATCTCTTATTGCCGGACCCTGTTAGAAAAATATGGTAAGGATAAGAAGATACATCCATATATAGCCCCATTAGCTCCGTTTCTAGACCCCGGGAGTATTGCCTTCGAACAACCGGAAAAGTATGGGTATAAGTTATTCTATAAGACATTGGAAGAACATAGGCAGGCATTGTTAGCCCCCAGCTGGAAGTATACTCTTAATTATGAGACTGAATGGATGTCGCGTGATCAGATAGTTGAGGCCACATACGAAGCAAACCTCAAGATTAATAGACTAAAATTAGAATATGGCTTATTAGATGTTCACACTTTTAATAAGCTAGAAGCTCGCATCAATCAAAGCATGGAGATCATGCGTAAGATCGACAGGCTCATGCTTATAAATGATCAGGGTGAGAAAGTGCGCCAAATAGAAAAATTAAAGCTGTCTGGTGCTCCATTGGACATTTCTTCCATCTGCGATAAAAATGAATTGCGGGAATTATTACACTGGCCAATTGCGTTATTTAAACTTAATATCTTAAAGTTAATGTGGGATATGATCTTTTGACTTTCCGCTTAATAAAACTTCGATCTTTTCTTTAAGCTGTTTTGCCGTTTCGCTTTTTACTCCTATTAGATTGGTTTTCTCCTGCGGATCGCTGGATAAATCGTACAACTCTTCATTTTTCCCGTTCAAGACATAGCTTTCGCCATCCATATCCAAATCGGATATGTATTTCCAATCTTTAAAACGGCAGGATATTTTATCATTTTGCGCCTGCGCGTAAATATATCTGCCAAAGAAAACGTGCTTATCTTGTTTCATCAAAGGAAGCAGACTGATACCCCGCGCATAATCGGGGATTTTTATATTTACTAAATCCAGGACTGTCGGCATTAAGTCGATGCTTTGAACGAGTTCATTCACTTCGAGATATCCGCCGTTTTTGGGCAAGAATATGATAAGAGGTATATGGGTTGCTTCTTCATAAAGGTTACCTCCGTGTTCGATTGAGCCATGTTCTAAGAATTCTTCTCCGTGGTCCGAAGTGATAACAATGACCGTTTTCTCAAGTAAGCCGGAATTTTCTAATTCCTCGATCAATATGCCCAGCGTTTCGTCCATTTCATAAATCTCTGCGTCATACAGGGCTTTTACATATTCCATATCGGACTTATTGGATGTATCTATACTTTCCCAGAAGATCCTGTCAAACAACATAGGCAAAGATTGGAGGCAATCCGCCTGAAGTTCCTTGAACCTGCTCATTATATCCTGATAATCTTGCCCCTTTAAATTATCAATATCATATTGTTGCAGGAAAAGATGCTTATTCTTTCCTATCGAGCTCTCAAGAAAGATAAGAGAAGGACTGCTGACTATCCTTTTGATAGTTTTCTGAAATAACTTCTTATAACTGTTCGGTATGGCCTCGCTGATCTTATCGGCGAACATGAGGATGCTTTCATCTGAGGCAAAATAAGGGGAGTGGACCCTGTCCGTATACAGCGCCATAAAAAACTTCTTATGTCGGTTATCCTTATTCTTTATCCAGGCGAAGGCGTTGTCCCAGGCGATGTCTTTTCTTCCTTCGGGAAGCTCAAAGAAAGCCGTGTCGGGAAGATGGCTGTATTTTTCGTCAAAACCTCTTCCTGCACCGCGGGATATATCTACCCAGGGGTTATCCAAAGGCCCGATCCATACTGTTTTGTAGCCGTTTTCTTTTAAGATCTGGGTCAAAGTCGAAGTTTTTCTGTTCAGGCTCGTCGACTCCAAAGGAGAGAATACCCTGTGCTCATGGGGATACATGGAAGTAAATAATGACATCTGGCTTGATAAAGTGATCGAGCTCTGGCTGTGGTTATTCTTAAAAATAAGAGATCTTCTTGCCAATCTATCGGTGTTGGGGCTTGTATTGCGCGAATATCCGTAACATCCGAGGTGGTCGGCTCTTAGCGGCCCTAGAGAAATAAGGACTATATTGTATCCCTTATAATTGAAGAGCTCCCGGAAATTACTTTCTTTTTCGCGTCTGGAATAAAGAAGGCTGAAAAGCAATAAGAAGAATACGAATGCATAAATGATTTTCCGTAATTTGATTTTCATGCTTTTTAAAAGGATCACCAATATCCGCTTTTTCTGATCCTGTTCCACTTTTCCAGATGCTGGCTGTTTATTTCAATGCGTTCTACGGTGTCTATTCTTTGCCCGGTTAAATATTTTAAAGCGTCTTGCAGATAATGCCTATCTTCCGCAAGGTATTCTATACAGTCGATTTTATTTTCGGCTTCGGCCATTTTACCCCGCAATATCTCCGCGGGTTCGAGGCTCAACTTATCATCATCGCTGGATACAATGACCAATATGCCGGCGGATATTTTGCTATAATCGGCGGTATTAACTGAAGTGTGGGCCTTATTAGATAATGCCGGATCATAAAAAGGAGCGCCGAAATCCATAAGGATCATAGACCTGATATTTGAGTAATGCATGCTGTTAAAAGCCGCCAGTGAACCCAGGCAAAAACCGATCACATTGATGTTATTCTGATCTACCGCCGGGTTCCTGAGCGCCTTTTCCAATGTTTTTTTGCAGATGTATTCTGCTTCGCAAAGACCTTTTAACGGGCCGTTCGAAACGGGCTTTCTCTCCGGCACCCAGACAAGGAATCCCGCATCCGATAAGACCCGGGAAATCTCTTGGCGAGAGAATGGTTCATTTTTTCCATAGCCCTTCCCCTCAAGGTAAATCACCAGTGGGTATTTGCCAAGCTTCCTGGGAGGCCTGGTTACGGCCATATCAGGTCCGCAGCCGCTTAAGGAACAAACGGTAATAAATAGAATAATCGCTTTCTTTTTTACCGAAAGCAGATAAAAACGGCCAAATGAATTTGTCATTTCCGCTTTTTAAGGAAAGAAAATATTTTCTGCGCGTACATCTTGTTGGCATTAACATTTGGGTGATTATCAAAAGGCAGATTGGTATTCTCTTTTGCGCCAAGGTCCACTGTGATATTAGTGTTCGATATGCCTTGGTCTTCGCAGTATTCCAGCATGTCTTTCGTCAGCGGGTCGGAAACTATACCTGCGACCACGAAATCCACATTGTGCTCTTTGCATAAATTATAGAATTCCTTTATCAACGCCTTCGAGATATCATGGCTGCGGATAAAAAAGTCCTCGATTTTACTAAACGGCTCTTCCAGCAAGCTAATGAAGGCTGAATGCCGCGTTAAGGGCAGCTCCTTGTAAACAAATTCACTCATATACCTGCGTAAATTCCCGTTACGGTCGAACCTGGCGTAAGGATAAAACAAGGGGCCCAGATGGCTAACGGGCACAAGTGTTTTCCTGAAAGACCTTAAACAGGAATTTCTCGGATCATGAAACGACGCATACGCGACAATGATTAGTCCTGGAATATTTCTATTCTTAATAGCTTCCTCGAATTGTATCAACGATTGTAATGTACTGTAGCCTTCCTGCCCGAAGTTAATGATTTCATAGTCAGGCATAATTTCCTGTAACAGCCAGGGGAATGTTTCATGGTCGTTGACTATGCCGTAAGTAAAAGAGCACCCGAAGATCCAGATCTCTTTCTTATTCTCAAGGCTCGTGTAACCCTCCAGGGGATGGGTGATCCTCAGGCCGTTATCCAAATTCGTAGCCGTAAAAGAGAAAAGATCGTTTATAACCATTTTGCGCCTTCCGGGAGCATGCACGTATCCGAGCTTTTCGTGCCCGATGACCCACTTATTTTCCGGCTCTGCCCTGATATTTGCCGGTTTCGGGTCCCAAGGTTTCTGCCCTGAAACCCTTAAAATGATCTCGGCACAAAAAAAGATCAAGCATCCTAAATACATGGCTTTTAAAAACCGGCGCAAGGACGATTTTCTATTCATTAACACCTCTTTTTTTATAGACGTATACCGGGCTTCCATCCGGCACTGCGGTCTTCAATATGAGACTATACCCTCCTGCGATGTTGGGGGCGATGTATTCCAAACTTTTAACGCTGATTATAAAATCAAGCTTAGCCGAATACATCCAATCTTTATTGCTGTAAAGCAGGCTTATAACATTGTAAGGTAACCTCGCCGCGCTTACAAAATATTCCACAGCAGAACTATTGGTGACAATGAAGTTATCATGCCAGAAATCGCCTAAAGTCCCGGGATCCGGGTCAAACCAGGTTACCTTTTCGCATTCTATAGCCGCGTCGGTAACCCCTATTTCTGAATATTTACTCCCGGGATTACTCTGTTCTATAGCTTCGATTATTTCTTCGAGCCTCCACTCTCCTTTTCTGGGAAAATGATAAAAGAATTCCCCGATGGGAAGTATGTGGCAGCTCTGGCTAAAGTCAAAAGATGTTTGTCTTTTAAAAAAACTGTCGCGGATTTTTATTGACGTTGGGAAACTGACCCGCATTTTTGTTTCTGCGGGTGCAGTATAGGATATGATTCCGTACTGGATCAGCGCTAAAACAAAGGTCAGCAGAATCACGGACCTTTTCAGGAATTGATTTTTTATTTTTAATATGCCTGCCCCTGAAATCATGGCTATAGGCAGTAAAGCGGGTACGGTGTCAGTCATGTATTTGATGCCGGCAAATATAAATAAGGCGTAAGGGAGAATAGACCACAATAAGAGGGTAAAGAACAATTTTGCTTTGTTTTTCAATAAAAAAACCGAGCCCGTAAGGAATAGTAACGCAAAGAACGGGGCTATCTGGTCAAGTGTCAAAAGCTTCACGTAGTAAGCGACCGATGAAAGTATGGTTGAAGGGCCGAAAATATGCGTTTTCGCGTATTGATATTTATTCCAGGCGGCCTGAAGCTCAAAAAGCTTAGGCAAGTGCCAAATACCGGCTATGATCGCGGCCAAAACCAGCGCAACCCCCAGATTAAACGCCGATTTTTTGCGCAAATGGATAAATTCACGGTTAAAAACAATATTTATTACAGCCATGGCCAAAGGAGCGACAAGAAAAATTACAAAAGTTTGCTTGGTTAATATCCCGATCCCCAGAGATACGCCAAACAACGCGGAATAACCGCTGCGCCTGAGATTATCTGAATAAACCAGGCAGCAAAGGCTAAAGCCAACCATCGCAAGCAGGGCAAAATCGAGCAGGAATGTCCTGGATAATCCAAAAACATAGGGATACATCGATAATATAAAGGCCGAGAACAGGCCGGCATACTTGTCTTCGTATTTGCGGCCGATAAAATATACTGAAAAAAACAATGCTGCCGCAAAAACCATATTCGTCATCACCAAAGCGATTACGGAGTGTCCGGTCATAAGGCTCATTAGCGCAGCGCAAAAGGTAAAAAATGGAGGGTACATTTTATCCACATCAAGCAGCCTTTGAAAAATATCCGGAGAGGGACTGGTTAATATGTTTGAGTATTTCAGGCTGCTTAAAAGATGGAAGGCCTCATCCGAGGTAGGCGGAAGATAATCCGATTTAAGCCAGATGAAATTATTTATGCCGTAAAATAGAAGGAGCAAGAATAGAACAAAAAGACATGACCTCTTCCCGACGAAAACCTTTTTTATTAGCATCGTTATTTAATATGCTTTTACCTGTATTTAAATATATCACCTGATATAAGACCGTTTAAAAAATCCCGGTGCAGGCCCTTGGCCTTCGATGCTGACTCGCTGTTTATTTTTACCGCCTTTTTCGCCGCCTCATGACAGTAGCCGCATATCCGGCACGATCTTGACTCGCAATTCTCCTTTAAGAAAAATTCGATAAAGCCGTCTAAGGCGCGGTTTTCGATATAAACGTCAAAATCGTTCATAATGGATTTTACCCGGTAAAGCTTGAAAACATTCACGTAAAACGGCCTGAAAAAATACCTTATCTTGCTTAACAGGTCGGGCCTGGAAACCGCCAAATTAGCGGAGGGGTGAGGAAGCAGGTCCAGGAGGTTTCCGTCGTAGCGGTTTTTCGCATAAGCGCCTGCAATGCGTAATATAGCCTCCGTGGTCATACCCCGGTCGATTATCTTCAGTACGTCCACTCCCGCCTCTTCATAATATGGCACGTCCTCCGGCCTAATCCATGATGCCCGTATGAAATTTACGGGCTCGCTTATCCTCTTTAAACGGCAGGCTATCCTGCAGTAATCAAGAAAGTAGTTTCCAAGGGTATTTTGCGAGGCGTGGGCGCTGACATTGGCATGATAAAAGTAATTGGGACAATGGAAAAAACAGTCTTCGTTCGCGACCAGCTTTATCCCGCATTTTACGTTCTTTCTTATTTCTCTTATGGCGGGGAAATTCCTGTTAAGGTCTATCTGGGAAAGGGCGATCTCGTCTGCTCCGAGGTCTTCCCACGCTTTGGCCTGAGCAATCGAATGGATCTGCGTCATGCTGGAAATGGTCATCCTGAAAGTATAATTTTTCTTTATCAGCTCGGCGAGATACGGCGAGGAGACGCTGACCATACCCACTCCTATGCGGTCCAGCCAATCAAGCAGGCTCCTTATCTTCTTTTGGCCTGAGCGTATCCATTCCCTGTTACCCAGGCAGGATGCGTTGAGAAGATAATTGAAATTGATGCCGTATTTTTTAGCCTCTCTGACGCAAGAAGATATTTTTTCCCTGGAAACATACGGGTTTATGCAAGAGGCCCTTCCTCCCCCCAGAAAATCCTGGGAAAGTTTCCCGTATATCTCCGTTATTTTTTCTTTATCCAGTTTTCCTAATAAATCCGGCTGACCGTTGAAAGGAATTGAGAATTTCATTTAGTCCAGTCCTTTTTTCTATCGGCGCGAGCCATTTTAAAGATTCCCGGTGGAATTGCCGTTTGCTAGGAGTTGGCTGCCCCCACGCACGGGCGGCTTATAGTTGTCGTGAATAAAGAAGCCGCTGACTTTAATTGCGCGATCAGCTGTCTAGGCGAAGATACCCGGCAAGACCGCTTGAAGATATAAGCCGGCCTGAAATAAAATCTTCTATACGCCCTTTTGATCTGTTTATCTAAAAAACCGGCGCTCAAAAGCGAATTCGAACTGTAAGACCTATTATACCATCTCTGGGTCAGCGAAGCATTTGCGTCTTCGGGAAGACCTGATAATTCGTAAAATTTAGTGGAGGGGAGAGGCGTGGCCACCAGGAATTCCGCGTAATCAAGATCGAGTTTTATGGCGAAATCTACGGTATTTTTGATCGTACTTTCATTATCCCCGAACATCCCTAGCATGAATGAACCGGAAACTTCCATGCCTGCCGCCTTAGTAAAACGAACGGCGTCTATAGATTCTTTCAGGGTAACTCCTTTGTTATTTGAATCTAGGACCTGCTGCGATCCGCTCTCAAAACCGTAATTTACCTGGTAGCAGCCGGCTCTCTTCATGATAGAAAGCAGTTCCATATTTATTCCTCCGACCCCGGCAAAGCATCTCCAGCTTAAAGGATAATCCCTGCGGATGATTTCTTCGCAAATATTAAAAAGCCTTTCCCGTTCGAACGTCAAAGACTGGTCCCTGAAGACCAGGGAACGGATCCCGTACTTATAAACGATCTCGTCTATCTCCTCCATTACGTTTCCTACGGAACGGTACCTGACCTGGTTCATATACCAGATATTGGTCGGGCAGAAAATGCATTTAGAATAAGGGCAGCCCCTGCTTGTAGAGATGGTAGTGAAAGGATTTTCCCTGGCGTAAGGCGCGATGTATCTTTTATTAGGCAATAAATCCCGGGCCGGGAAAGGAAGCGAATCCAAATCCTGTAGAAGGGTCCTTTTTGTCTGAACTAACTTCCCGCATGTTTGATATGCGATATTTTCAGTAAACATTCCGTTAACAATATCCAGAAACGGCTTTTCCGGTTCTCCCAGAATAACGTAATCTATATGACCGCAAGATAAAGCCGTTTCGGGTCCAGCGGTAACGTTTGGGCCCCAGATGATTATTTTTGCGTCAGGCAGTGCGTTTTTAAAATATCGGGACAGATCCATATCGTATTGAATACTGCCCCAGGCCGAAGGTATGCCGATAAAATCCGGATCTTCTTTAACGGCTGTCTTCACTAATTCGGGGACAGCTATATCCAGGGTACTTGCGTCTAACAGACTTACTGAAACGCCGTGCTCGCGCAAAAGAGCCGCTGTATACGCCAAGTCCAAAGGCGGATAAACCATAGAGGTGGGGATTTCTCCTCCGGCGTAGTCGCGCAAAAAATGTATACGTTCCTTGTTATTTATCTGGACGAGGGGATTAACCAGAAAAACTTTAGTCATATTTGGCCATTCGGGTTTACAAGTAAATATACCGTCAAATTCTTAAAATGTTTAACTTCTTTCCTGGCATATTCCTTCTCCAATAATTCCAATTTTATGCGTTCTTTTGAACCAGGCATGCAGGCGATCTTGAAAGGATCCCAGCTGGCAAATACCAGCCATAGCCGTTTGTGGCCCTTTAAGGGAAAGTCTGTTTTCGTCAAAAGCTCGCCTACTTTATCCCAGCTTTTGAAGGCAGCCATTTCGCCTTCTAGGGTCCAATGCAACATCAGGGATATTTCATCCTGCTTAAAGGACCGGCTGTTCTTGCCTGCAGTCTTATTGAAACGGTAATTAAAATAATAGCGGAAAGGAACAACCGTATTGCATTCGGTATGGAATATGACGTCCCCCTCCTGGAAGTTTTCATAAATGTACCGGGCCGATTCCCTGCATTCCGGTTTTTCCTTTATTCCGATGTGCTCTTCCTTTACTGCAGAAAGGTGGCCTTTGTAATAATTATTCAACGCAAGGCAGTTTAACGTAAAGAGCGGGACAAGAACCATTATTGTCAAATTTCTCTGCAAACAGGCAATGCCGCCCCCGGCGATCAAATATAGGAAAATAGAACTGGGTATCAGATATCTGTCGGCGTATGCCATTTGCCTGCCCGAATACATCACCAGGATAGGAAAAAGAAAACACGATAAGCAAAGATATAACGCCTCTTTTTGCCTTACTTTTACTAATGCCAAAAAGAATAACCCGAGGAACAATAAAGAGGCCGTTATCCAGACCCAGCGAACAGCGTTATACCCTATGCACATATTCTTGAACGTATAACATAATATCGGTACCCGGGAGCTGATCGCTTCAGAAGCAGTGGAAACGAAAATGTAAGAAGCGGCCTGCTTGAGCCCTCCGGCGCGGGCCAATTCTATTAATGTGAATATTATCCCGGGCATGATCAAAAACGCGATTATCCCAAGGCCCGCCGCCCACTGCCTGAAGGAATACTTGAACCTTTTACGCCAGAAGACGCAAAATACGACCTGGGCGGATAGGACAAAAACGGTAGCAATGTGCATATAAAAATTTACGGCAGAGGATATTATATAAACCCATAAATAGCGGTATTCCCCGCTGTGCATGAATTTCCAGAGAGAGTAAACCGCAAGCAAGGTCAGTAAAGATATGAGCGAATACATCCTGAATTCCTGCGAGTAATAAACATGAAAAGGCGCCATCGCTATAATAAAGGCGCTGGCTAATCCGGCCCGGCGGCCGAAAAAGAGCTTGCCTACCTTGTATATCAGGAATACGCAGAGTATCCCAAAGATTACTGAGGGTAACCTGAGCATGAATTCCCCCTCGAAGAAGCTGCTCCAGAAAGTGCTGAACACCCTGTAGCCGTAATTGCTTATATCCAATCCTTCCCTGCAGAGCTTGTCCCACATGAATTTCAGGCTTGGCCAGAACCCCGTCGGCCCGGACCTGAATAATATAAAAAGCGATTCATCAGCCCAAAGACTCTCCTGGCCTATTTTGTAGAGCCTTAAAACCGCTCCTGATAATAAGGCCAAGATGAGAAATGCCTTAATTCGAGGTTCCTTTTTCATCTTTTCTCAGGTGCAAAAATAACGCGAAAAAACCGAGGATCTGAGCTTTTAACTGGAGCCAGGACTCCGCGCAAAGCGCCCTGCGCATAATGTACGCGGCGCGGAAATAGAATTCTCTTCTCGC
>Ga0265297_10004833_pt1 | contig 21399 bp, 19 predicted proteins | sample Munlanlwell13791_FD_192502 | JGI IMG/M metagenome (GOLD analysis project Ga0265297, IMG submission 192502) | Leachate microbial communities from a municipal landfill in Southern Ontario, Canada - Leachate well 137-91 | ecosystem: Engineered > Solid waste > Landfill > Unclassified | place...
CTCCTCCAGCAACAACTCAGCTGTTCGCAGGAATTGCGCTTGGCCCCAAAGCAATCCACGTTGCCTTCGACGCGTTGTATTGTTTTGACTAATTCCTTCTTGGAAAGCCTCCAGGTATCCCGGATACCTAAGCTTTTTGCCCTTTTTTCGATTTCGGAAAGCCTCACTCCTACCTCCTCTTTTAGACTTTATAAACTAAATCGTGCTGCCTTACTCTGGATCTAACCAATAAGCCTATTTCTTCCCCGGTTTTAGCCGAATTTACCGGAACGCGGTTGATCTGCAGGGAAGCTATTGTCTGGGTAAATTCTGTTGTATGGCCTTTGACCTTTATAGTATCCCCTACGGATAAGGGGGCCTTTAATTTAATCACCGCAGCCTGCACGTGCGGAAAATAATGCGTAATATTGCCGATCAGGTTTTCTTTGGATTTTTTCGCCCTGGCCGCTGCCGGTTTCTTTTTAGAGGCAGCCTTCTTAAGAGTTTTCCTGGCGGGTTTCTTTTTCAGAGTTTTTTTAACGACCCTTTTCTTTAAAGGCCGCTTTTTAACCACCCTCTTCTTTGCCTTTCTTTTCTTTAAGGCCATTTTCCACCTCCCTTGCCCAAAAGGGCACACCGGTGCAGTCCTGATTAGCGCCGGGTGTTATTATTATTACTGCCGATTTCAATTAGGGAATCAACCGAACCATAGGGGTTAATTTCTTTTAAGGGGTTGCCGGAATCCTCTACCCATTTACCGTCAATCACAAAACGGTAACGGTACCTGCCGCAGGACAAGTTTAATTTTTTGCTCCAGGTGCCGTTATCCTGGGCCATGCGCCCGGTATCATCCAGCTGCCAGTTGTTAAATTCGCCGGCCAGGTACACATCTTTAGCCTCGGGAGCGGAAACTTTAAACACAACCTCGTTAAGCTTAGGCAATTCTGTTCTGAGTATCTCCTGCATTTTCTTTTCTAAAGGCCTGACTGGAGCAGGGATTTTTTTATCTATGATTTCCTGGGTAATGATCTCCCGGGAGAGGCTGTAGTAGTCTTTGGCGCCGCGGCAGTATTTATCAAAATCCAGGATATGGCTGCCCTGGTTCTGCGCTTCTTTCAGTTTTACGTTTACATGGATGATATTGCTGAAGAGCTTATCTTTAAAATCACTTCTAATCTTTTCGAGCATCTTAAAGGAATGGGCCAGGCGCGAGTCAAAGTTAGCCACCAGTATCCGGAAAGCGACTTCATGGTTAAGCCGGTCCTTGACTAGTTCGACGATGCTGATTAATTGTCCCAGGCCCTCCAGAGAAAACCTGCTGGCCTCAACCGGGATGATCACTTCACTGGCTGCCCGGATGGCGTTGATGGTCAGGATTCCCAGGTTAGGCGGGCAATCAATCAGGATATAGTCATAATTTTCTTTAAAATTATTTAAAACCTCCCGGAGCCGGGATTCCCTGCCGATTTCACCGGCCAGCTCCTGTTCCAGGGTGCTTAAAATAATTCCGGATGGCGCGATATCAAAATCCGGGCTGATATTCTGGATAATTCCGTCTAATTTTGCCTTTTGATGGGTTGTCTTGGAGAGGACATTATAGATGCTTAAAGGAGATTTAATATTCAGGCCCAGGGTAGCGTGCGCTTGAGGGTCAAGGTCTATCAACAATACTTTCCTGGCGTTAGTGGCCAGGGAAGCGGCCAGGTTAACTGCTGTCGTTGTTTTACCGCAACCGCCCTTTTGATTGGTAATCGCGATTATACGCATAGCCTTATTCTAACTCTCCTTCCCTATTTCGTAAGACGGATATTGTCTATATAAACTACGCCTTTTTTTCTGGCGGCGTTCCAGGCTTCCACGGTAAAAGTCAGGCTGTTCATTTCCGACCAGTCGTTTATATTCTCAAACTGCGCCAGGTTTATCCGCACATCCCGCCATTTACCGGGGATGTCTTTTATATATACTTCAGACCTTTCTTTAAAGGCATTAGTGAACTCCACCCTTAAGGCAATGGTATCTTTGGGGTTCATATTCCTGAGCGCAAAAGCCAGTTGTTTAAAGCGCCCGACATTCAGGCGGTTTAAATTGATGGTATAGGTTTCCCGGCTGGCCGGGTCAAAATTGAAATTTATTTTAGAGGGCCCGTTTTGCAGGAAGAGCGCGGTTTCGGCAGGCAGATGATGCCTCTTGGCGGAAGAAGAAAATAAAGCTGTGCTTAAGGCCGCCAGCATAAATATGCTTAAGATAAAAAGATTCTTAAAAAGCTTGTGGTGGCTCTTATTTCTTTTTTTCTTCTTGGAAGAAGCATCCAGGTAAATCTTGGCTAAATGTTCGTAGATATCCTTTTTATCCATATGGGCTTGTTATTTTATAACACAAAAGGCGTTGAATGTCAACACTTTCGTATGCCATTCGTAGTGTAGACGCTGCCGCCGGATGTATCAAGGGCTTAGCGGATTTTTTAAATAATCCGGAGGGTTCTTAGCGATGAGCGTATAAAAATTGCTCAAATGCCGGCGAAAGAGCCGGTCAAAAGAGCCATCTAGGTCTTCGCCATACCACCAGAACCAATCGCTGCCTTCTAAAATATAAATTTGTTTCCAGGCTAATGCCAGTTTTTCGTTAGCTAACCCTAAATCCGGATTATCCAGTTCTTTGCGCGCGGCGAGCAGCCAGTCCCAGGCGCAAGCCTTGCAAGGGTTGTTCATCCATTTATTAAAATTACCGTAGATCCAGGAGCCCGCGCTTAAATGCTTGATTTCGGATTTTATCCTATGCGTTTCCAGGTATTCGGAGACGGTAGTTGTTTTAATGAAGTCCGCTGCGCTCAGGCGCGCATAAAGCAGGCTTAAAAAATCATGGCCGTCATTAGTATAATATTCCCAGGCATTCTCTCCGTCCATGGCAATAACAACTAAGGAGTCTTCATTTTGGAAAGTTTTGTTGATATTTTCCAGGTGAGAGATAAAATCCGCTACGGCGTTCTCGGCTTTCCAGCTGTGGTAAGTAAACCCGATTAAATCCGAGAGATTGCGGTCACGAAATACGATTTTTAACTCCCCTTCTCTTCTTTTCAATAAATGCGGCTGGTAAAGTAACCTAGTATCCCTCTTTTTGGATTTTAAGGATTTAAAGAGCAGGGTTTCGTCCGTAACTATCCATTTTATCCCGGAAGCGATTATAGCCGGAAGGATCTGTTCGCTGACTGATTCTTCGGATGGCCACATCCCTAGCGGAGCGGCCTTGAATTTCTCCTGATAAAATGCAACGCCGGAGTCAATTTGCGCCTGGGCGTCCTGAGGGTAACGAAATTCCTGGTTTGGTAAGAGGCTTTGGCGGTTAGCTTCTTTAGCGCTGTTCGTGCTGCATAATAGCGGCAGTATGGGATGGTAATAAGGCGTTACGCTTAATTCGATCTGGCCGCTTGCGCGAAATTTATTGTAGTTAGGGATTATATCTTTTAAAATAATTAATTGTTTATCCAGGACAACGCGTTTCTCTTCTTCCGTAAAAAACCTCCCTTTAGCTACCAGAGCTTTTAATTCCGGGAATTTCCGGCGAAAGGAAGGGTCAATCCAGGCCAGATTAAACCAGGTTTGCAGGTCCAGGTAATCCTGGGTATTAAATTCCTGATGCCGCTGTTTTTTAAAATACAATTCGTAATAGCGCGGGAAAAGCGAAATTACCTTATCCTTATTAATGGAAAAAAAGTTATTTAAAATAAAAGTTTTATCCGCAGGGCCCAGGTCCCGGGCGGCTTGATAGGAAAGCTCAAGGTATTTATCTTTGACCCTTGCGCTGGCGTAATCTTCTACCTGTTCCAGTAAAGAAGGCACCACATTAAAAGTCTTGTGGATCCTGGGGTATTCCTCCAATATCTGGACCATATCCAGGTAATCCTTGGCCCCGTGTAAACGCACCCAGGGTAAAGGCGCCTCCTGGGTCAGGAGGTCTTTATAATAGGGCTGGTGCATATGGAAGATAAAGGCGAGGTTTAGCATAGGGATTTAAAAAAAATCCTCGGGGGATGTTCTCCCCCGAGGATTAGTGTTTCTACATAAGTTGCCTTAGAATACTACTTTTAAGGAACCAATCAGCTGATTGGCGTCTTTTTCATTTTCCTGTATGCCATCACCCGGTTTAAACCAACCATAGGTTAAACCCAGCTGCACATCTTCGGTATAGTCATAAGTTGCGGTTAAATCAATGGAATCACCGAGGTGCCTTTTGCCTGTATAATAATAGGTTAAGGCATTAGTACCATCGTAGAAGGATGGGCTGTAGAAAGTAGTGCCGCCGGTGGTCTTGGAAGCTGTATCATACCAGCCGTAAACAGCAGAAATAGTAACATCGTCTAACGGCTTAAAGCTGCCTTTTAAATTGAAAACGCTCATATTGCTAAAAGGCAGGATCGCGTAAGCGATGTTATTTAACTTCTGATCATAGAACATCGGGTCCCAACCCTGATTTCTGGTATCGCCTGTAGGATTCTTGTTTCCAGAAAGATAGGTATAGGAAGCGCCGACTGTGGGAGTTGTTTTTACTTTAGCAAAGGTATAATCCAACATACCTTGCAAAGCCCAGGCATCATGCTTTTTCAGGTTTTCGTTAGAGGTGTTGCTCTTGCCAAACTGATAAGCCGCTTCAAAAGAAGCAGTCATGTTCTCTATCGGTGAGCCGGAAATTAAAGTGCCGATAGTGTTTACTTTATCAGATTCTCCTCCAGGTGGAGTAGCACTGCCTTTATACTTGTCATTCTTAATATAGTAATAAGCTGCTATATTGGCATTTTTGTTTAAAGCATAAGTAGCGTTGACACCAGCCAGGCTGATATCATTTTTCAGTCCAATAGGATCCGTGGTCGTAGCATCAGTACCATAAGTTTCCTGCTTTACCTTAGCGTAGATCAAATCAATGATCAGCGGATCATAGTTTAAGGTAGCGCGGATAGCGTCAAAGGCTTTTCTTTCGCTTAAGTCACTGGGAATGTTGGTAGCACCGGTCTGGGCTTTGGCATTACCCATAATTAAAGCATTGCCAAAACGAATTTCCTGACGGCCAACCACAAAGCTTAAAGGAGAATACAGGAATTCCTTTAAAGTAACATAGGCTAAGTCCAGATCGATCTTGGAATTTCCGCTGGATGAACCATCATACTGGCCATTCCAAACGCGTTCGTTAATGAGCCTTACAGTTGCGCCGACATTATCAGTAAGGTCAGCATCAACGCGCAGCCGGATTTGAGACATAAGAAAGCTCTGCTTAAGCTGGCTCTTGTCATCCGGTGCGTTGTACTTCAAGCCAAAACGGCTCCTGGCTACTCCGGACATAAGCATATCTCCGGATACCTTGATGTTTTGCACTTCTGCGTAGGCAGCACAGGCTATGCCGGCTACAAACAGAAGCGTCAGCACCACAATTAAGCGTTTACTCATTTCTTTCTCCTCCTTTTTAATTGCTTTGGATTTTTATATTAACTAGGTTATAAGAAATTATATACCTAGGATGATTTTTATCTCCCCAAACACTTTGTTCATTTTTAACATATAACTTAATATTTGTCAAGTATTTTCTTAAATTTTAATTACTTTAGCGCGCGCTTGGCCTTTTTCGATAAAACCGGGGATTTGGGGCCGAAAGAGAGGCTGATGGTTGCCTTATCTCCCTTGGGCACTATGCCGATAATACAGCTTTCTGCCTCGCGCTCAAAATTCATTATGCAATCGCCATACTCGGTAATATTCAACAGGGCCCAATTATACATCGGCATCTGCTCCTTATAAAAATTAACCACCTGGTCTAAGCTGGCTTTGCCCTGGTATCTTAACAAGCCGGCCCGCACTCCGGAACTCTCAAAGGAATAGGAATCTTCGGACAGGATTTTAAATCCGGCCGGCACAGGCAGGTCTGAAAATTTTAAGATTGACTGGGCCTGCAAGGATTGAGCGCTGCCTGTCCGGTTTTTGTCGGAAAGCGATACGCAGCCCAATAATAAAGCAGGCAGCAGGTAGCCTATGGCGTATAGGAAAAATTTTCGCTTAAAAATTCTCATCTGCCCTCCTTCTTTTTCAGAAAAATAGTTACCTCGCTGTAAATTTTTTCTATTTCTTCTTCCGAGAGGCCTGCCCGGATGCCGATATTGCTTAATTCCTCAGGGGCAATAATATCCTGCGGGGTGTGGCTATCGTTATTCAAAATTAATTTTGCGCCGAATTTCCTGGCTTGCTTGACTACATGCGCATTAGTGTCAGCGTGGCCCAGGCGGCTGGTAAGTTCTAAGAACACCCCTCTTTTTTGGGCCAGCAGAGTATCCGCATCATTGATTAAACCCGGGTGAGCGAGTATGTCAATATCCGCTAAAAGCGCTAAACGGTTAGTATCTTTGACCACCGGTTCAACCGTAGTTTCGCCATGGGCGATAATAACTTTCGCCCCCTGCCTTCTGGCGTAATTGGCTAAAGGCCTAAACTGTTCCGGCGGCAGGTGGGTTAATTCTATCCCCGGCAGTATTTTTATAGCAGAGGCTTTGGGCCACCTGCGGCAAAATTCCAGGATTGCCTTAAGCTCCTGCTTGATATTGCTGTAATCAGCATGGTCGGTAAGGGCAATCGCTTTATAGCCGGCCGCCATATAACGCACCGCTACTTCCGAAGGAAGCAGGTCTCCGTCGCTTAACAATGTATGCGCGTGTAAATTATAATTATACATATTCTAATGTGCCCCTGGCAGGAATTGAGCGCCCGCTATTTTTTATCCAGCGAAATCCTTGCGAGTGCAGCGAGCAAGGACGAACCTGCCCTCGTCCTGCCTGGATACTTATGCCCCTGGCAGGAATCGAACCTGCCACACGCAGTTTAGGAAACTGCTGCTCTATCCTTATGAGCTACAGGGGCAATTTAATCTAATGGCCCCGGAACTTTACCAGCGAAAAAACAGGGTATCCTTTTAGTTTTTCTTTGCCCTTAAGGTCAACCAGCTCAATGACAAATCCGATTCCCCGGATTTTACCTTTTAGTCTATTTACCAGGCCAGTCACCGCTTTTACCGTGCCGCCGGTAGCCAGGAGGTCGTCAATGATCAGTATTTTCTCTCCCGGTTCAATCGCGTCTTCGTGGATTTCCAGGGTATCTGTGCCGTATTCCAAGGCATAAGTAGCCGAGATCGTTTTACAAGGGAGCTTGCCCTTTTTACGCACCGGGATAAAACCCGCCCCGATTTTATGGGCTAACGCTGCGCCAAAGATAAAGCCCCGCGCTTCCACGCCTACGACTTTATTAATTTTCTTGCCTTTATATTTATCCGCCAATAAATCTACCGCTTTTTTAAAAGCGGATTTGTTTTGGATTAAGGAAGTAATGTCACGGAAGATAATCCCCGCCTTGGGGAAATCCGCGATGTTTCTTATGGCTTGTTCCAAAACCGGGTCGTTTTTTCTGCTCATAGCTCCTCGTTTGTCCCTTCTATAAGTTTCCTTATTTTCTTCAAGGCTATCTCTTCTATCTGGCGGATCCTTTCCCGGGAAACGCCTAATTTTTTGGCTACTTCGGCTAAGGTGTGCGTTTTTTTATCGGCCAGGCCAAAACGCATATCTAAAATTTCCCTCTCCCGGTCAGTCATAATCTCCAGAAGGTTGGCTACCCTCTCTTTGTCCAGGAGGTGTTCAATTTTGCTGTCCGGCTGGGTAGATGCGCTGGCTTCAATTAAATCGGATACCTTGCCTTCGCTGTCTTCGCCGATCGGCGCTTCCAGCGATGAAGTTGAAGTGGCCATCCAGAAGTTTATCCGCATTATTTTTTCCCTGGGAATTTTTAATCTTTTGGCTATTTCCTCGTCGGTGGGAATGCGTTTTAACCTTTGGCTCAGGCGTTCTTTGGTTTTACGCCATTTGGCGATGAGATCGTTCATATACACCGGCACGCGGATCATTTTGCCCTGTTCGGAGATAGAGCGCGTAATCGCCTGTTTAATCCACCAGGCCGCATAGGTGGAAAAACGAAATCCCTTATTGGGGTTAAATTTATCTACCGCTTTCATTAAGCCTAAGTTCCCCTCTTCAATTAAATCCAGAAAAGGAGTTCCCAGGCGCATATATCTTTTAGCGATATTGATTACCAGGCGCAGGTTAGCCTGGATCATGGCTTTGCGCGCCTGCTCATCACCTTTTTTAATCTTCCGGCTTAAAGAAATCTCTTCGCTGGCGCTGAGCAAAGGAATATTATGGATCTCTTTAAGGTAAGTTTTTAATGCTTCCATTGTCTTAGACCTCTTCTATTTTTTACTTTTTAATACTGCCTGGGCCGCGGCCAATTTTGCAATCGGAACGCGAAACGGCGAACAGCTTACATAATTCATCCCTACCCTGTGGCAGAACTCCACCGACCTTGGTTCGCCGCCATGCTCGCCGCAAATACCGATTTCTAAGTCTTTGCGGGTCTTCCTTCCTCTTTCAATGGCAATCTGAATCAGTTGGCCGATCCCTTCCTGGTCAATACTCTGGAATGGGTCTTCCGGCAAGATGCCTTTTTTAATATATTCCGGCACAAAGCCTCCGATATCATCACGCGAAAATCCAAAACCCATCTGGGTTAAATCATTTGTTCCGAATGAGAAGAATTGCGCCACTGTGGCAATTTTATCCGCGACTAATGCCGCCCGCGGGATTTCGATCATCGTCCCGAACATATGTTTGATTGTTTTAATATTGTATTTTTTCAGGGTTTGCGCGTAAACCGCCTTGGCTATTACAAGCTGGTCATCCAGCTCCTTAACATCGCAGACAACCGGGATCATAATCTCCGGATAAGGTTTCTTGCCTTCTTTGAGCAATTCAGCGGCAGCTTCAAATATGGCGCGTATCTGCATTGCGCTAATTTCAGGATAAGTTATGCCTAGGCGCACACCGCGATGCCCCATCATCGGGTTAGATTCATGCAGGTTCTCGGCGCGCCTGGACAGCTCTTCCATAGTTATATTTAATTCCCGGGCGAGCTCTTCTAACTTTGTCTGCTCGCGAGGTACAAACTCATGCAGCGGCGGATCAAGCAAGCGGATGACTACAGGAAAACCATCCATTGCTTCAAGCGTCCCTTTAATATCTTTCTTTACGTAAGGGAACAGCTCTTCTGCTGCTTTTTTTCTTTCATCCGCTGTCTTTGAGATAATCATTTTACGCAGGATAAATAACGGTTCATCCGCGCCTTTGCCGTAGAACATGTGTTCGGTCCTGAACAATCCTATTCCTTCAGCTCCGAACTGGCGGGCTTTAGCCGCATCATCCGGAGTTTCGGCGTTGGTGCGGATACCCAGTTTTTTAATAGTGCCGCAGATTTTTAAAAAATTCATCAGCATAGCGTTTTCTTCCGAGGCGTCCATCATGGGAAGCTTGCCTGCGTATACCACGCCTTTGGTTCCGTTTAAAGTGATCCAGTCACCTTCTTTTAAGGTTTTTCCGCCTGCGTTGATCGTCTTGTTTTCTGAATCAACATGCAGGTCGCTGGCGCCGACGATACAGCATTTGCCCCAGCCGCGGGCAACTAATGCTGCGTGGCTGGTCATTCCGCCGCGGGCAGTAAGAATTGCTTCGGCAGCGCGCATACCTTCAACATCTTCCGGGTTTGTTTCTTCGCGAAGAAGTATTACTTTTTTGCCTTGCAGTTTCCATTCTACCGCGTCTTTGGCATTGAAGACGATTTGACCGCATGCGCCTCCGGGGCCTGCAGGTAAACCTTTAACTAATGGTTTATTTAGGCCTTCCGCTTTAGGGTCAATGATCGGATGAAGCAGCTCATCTAATTGAGCCGGCGTAACGCGCATAACCGCCTCTTCTCTTTTAATCAATTTCTCTTTGATCATATCCATAGCCATGCGTACTGCTGCCGGGCCATTACGTTTCCCAATACGGCACTGCAACATAAAGAGCCTTCCTTTTTCAATGGTGAACTCAATATCCTGCATATCGCGGTAATGCTTTTCCAGGCGTTTCTGGATCGCGAAAAGCTCCTTATAAATTTTAGGCATGCCAATTTCTAGCGTTAGTAAATCTTTGTTATGCGTTGATTGGGAAAAAGTGTTAATTGGCGCAGGGGTCCTAATACCGGCAACCACGTCTTCGCCTTGGGCGTTGATCAAATATTCTCCGTAAAAATGCGCATCGCCGTTTCCGGGGTTGCGGGTGAAGGCTACTCCGGTTGCGGAGTCATTACCCATATTCCCAAAAACCATGGTTTGTACGTTTACCGCGGTTCCCCATTCATCCGGTATGCCTTCAATGCGGCGGTAGCTTATGGCGCGCCTGCCGTTCCAGGAAGAAAATACCGCGCTGATTCCGCCCCATAACTGCTGCATTGGCTCATCCGGAAATTCTCTGCCCAAAACTTCTTTGATCTTTATTTTATATTTCGCGCAAATATCTTTTAGGTCGGCAAGGGTTAAATCCGTATCGGCTTTAGAGCCTCTTTTTTGTTTTACTTCATCCATAATCCGTTCAAGCTGCTTACGGATACCCATATCCTCTTTTGGTTCTATACCACCGGCCTTCTCCATAACTACGTCGGAGTACATCGTAATCAGCCTGCGGTAGGCATCGTAGACAAAGCGTTCATTGCCGCCTGCCTGTTTGATTAAGCCGGGGATTGTTTTTTCGGTCAAACCCACGTTAAGGACAGTTTCCATCATGCCGGGCATGGATTTGCGGGCGCCGGAGCGCACGGATACCAAAAGCGGATTCGACGGGTCGCCGAATTTCCTAGCCATGAGCTTCTCGACGCTGGAAAGCGCCTTTTCCACCTGGCCTTTTAGTTCCTTGGGGTAAGATTTTTTATGCCCGTAATAATAGGTGCAGACTTCCGTAGTCAGGGTAAATCCCGGAGGAACAGGAAGCTTTAAATTTTTATGGCCGGCCATTTCCGCTAAATTCGCGCCTTTGCCGCCCAGAAGATTTTTCATGCTTTCATTGCCGTCCGCTTTGCCGCCGCCGAAGGAGTAAACGTATTTTTTGCTACGCATTTGCTTTAAAACCCTGCCTTTCTTTAACTCTCTAGCTAATAAGTTTGTTGGACAAATATTCTTTTAATTTCTCTATCGCTATTCTTTCCTGTTGCATTGTGTCGCGCTCGCGCACAGTCACTTGTTTGTCCTCCAGGCTCTTTACGTCAACCGTAACACAGTAAAGCGTGCCTACCTCATCCTGCCTTCGGTAAAGTTTACCGATGGCGCCTGTATCATCATATACCGTAACCAGAGTTTTCTTTAAATCCCGGGCGATCGTTCTAGCCAGCCCGACGATCTCCGGCCTGTTTCTTAAAAGCGGCAACACCGCCACTTTGGTGGGAGCTAAGTCCTTATGCAGTTTTAAAACTACCCGCGTATCATCCCGGACTTTTTCTTCGTTATAAGCGTCGACTAAAAATGCCAATACTGCCCGGTCCACTCCGCCCGAAGGCTCGATTATATAGGGGTAAAACCTTTCTTTTAGCGCGTCGTCAAAATATTTCAAATCCCTGCCGCTGGATTCGGCATGCTGTTTTAAATCAAAATCCGTGCGGTTGGCAATACCTTCTAATTCGCTCCACCCGAAAGGAAAGTTGTATTCTATATCTGTGCAGGAATCCGCATAATGCGCTAATTCGTCTTTGGCGTGTTCGCGTTTCTTAAGGTTTTCTTTTTTTATCCCTAAGTTTATATACCAGTTAAATCTTTCCTCAACCCAGGATTTATAGTATTTATCCGCCTCGCTGGGCCGTACAAAATACTCCATTTCCATCTGTTCAAATTCGCGGGTGCGAAAAGTAAAATTTCCCGGAGTAATTTCATTGCGGAATGATTTCCCGATTTGAGCCAGGCCGAACGGCAGCTTGGGGTGCCGGGAGTCCAGGATATTCAGGAAATTTACGAACATTCCCTGGGCGGTCTCCGGCCGCAGATATATTTCATTACCGGTTTCTTCTACCGGGCCCTGGTAGGTTTTAAACATAAGATTAAAGGGCCGTTGTTCGGTAAGCGCTCCGCCGCACTCAGGGCATTTATTTTTATCTATTAAGTCCGCGCCTTTAAAACGTTTTTTACAGTCTCGGCAGTCGCTCTTTAAATCAAAAAAGTTTTGCACGTGTCCGCTGGCCTCCCAGACTCTAGGGTGCATCAGGATAGCCGCGTCCATTCCCAGGGTATCGTCACGCTCATAGACGTTCGCCTTCCACCAGGAGCGCTTTAGGTTATTCTTAAGCTCAACCCCGTAAGGCCCGTAATCCCAGGTATTGCTTAACCCCCCGTAAATATCCGACGACTGGAATATGAAACCCCTTCTTTTGCAAAGGGAGACCACCTTTTCCATCAAGTTTTCGCTCATAAGTCCTTTATTTTTAGCATAGTTTGAAATAAAAATCAAGTACTTTACTTAACTTGGCGATACTCCGGAGGCGATAGTAAATGCTTTATTCAGGTCCAGGACCTTTCCCGTATCTTTTATATAAATTTTAAAAAAATCCCCGGACTGAGTGATTATGCTGCAATCAAAAAAGTTAATTGCGCCGGAAAGGTTATAATTGATGAAGTAGCTTTGGCCTTCCGATTTGAATTGGATCATTTTAACATCCCGCTGATCGCCCAAGTTAGGGGTAAAAATACTTTTCAGGATGACAAAAAACGCGTCATTTATATTATTGACCTTGGTTTCCTGCGCGGACATAAGGCTGCGCATAAACGCGTAATTATCCTTAATCCCCGCTTCCTTCACCTGGGGAAAAAGCTTAATGAAGAAATCCGCAGGCTCGTACAATATATAAATTACTGCCTCGGCGGTACGCGGCCCCTTCTTCTTGTAGTAAGGTTTTTTTACCAGCTCCTCAACCACCTTAAAGCCTTTAGGCACGCTAAGTTTTGTTTTGGGAAATTCCAGCGGAATGAGTTCTTGGGCATATTGGCCGTCCTTTTTAAAAACTGCCTGCGTATCTTCCGGGGCCATGCAGAGGATAGGTATACTTGAGCAACTCCCGATACCGGTCTGGATGTAAGCGCGCAGGACCTGGGGAAGAGCGAACTGGATTACAAAGGCTGCGGCTAAAGCAGAAACAATAATGTATAAAAGCAATTTTATGAGCGCGTTTTTCATATTTTTTTTAATTCATCTTCCTTGATGGTAAAAGTGTGCTCGGGCGCGGGAAACTTCGCGCGGAGGACATCTTCTTTAAATTCTTCTATCGCTTTGAGGATTATCGGGGAAAGGTTTAAATATTTTTTGACGAATTTAGGCGTATAGCGTTCAAAAAGCCCGAGCATATCATTGATTACCAACACCTGTCCGTCGCAGTCAGCTCCGGCGCCGATGCCGATTGTAGGTATGCGTAATTTTTGAGTGATCAAGCCGGCGATCCTGTCCGGGACACATTCCAGGACTATGGCAAAACATCCCAATCTTTCCAGCTCCTTAGCCTGCTCAATCAGCCTGCGGGCCGCGTCAGCGTCTTTGCCCTGGACTTTAAAGCCTCCTAATTTATCCGCGGTCTGGGGTGTCAGGCCGATATGCCCCATTACCGGTATCCCGGCTTTAATAATTTCCTTAGTTACTTCGGGGCATTTATCAAACCACTCTAATTTTACCGCATCGCAATTTCCTTCAGAGATGAATCTTCTGGCATTTTTTACTGATTCTTCGGGATTAATCTGGTAGGATTCATAAGGCATATCCCCGATTACCAGTGCATTTTTTACTGCCCGGGTTACGGCCTTGGCATGATGCAGCATTTCCGTCATGCCGACTTTGGTTGTAGAATCCAGACCCAAAACTACATTGGCCAGGGAGTCGCCTACCAGGATCATATCCAGGCCGGCCTTATCCACAAGGCTGGCTATTGGGTAATCATAAGCAGTAAGCATAGTTATCTTACGTTTACCTTTTAAAGATAAAATTTCTTTAACCGTTATTTTGTCCATGCTGCTCCTTTATGTATTTCTCTATTGCCAGCGCAGCTTTTTTGCCTGCCCCCATTGCGGAGATTACCGTATCCGCTCCGCTGGTGATATCTCCTCCGGCAAAAACTCCCGGGATAGAGGTCATTAGGTTTTCGTCAACTACGATTGTCCTGTCCTTATTTGTCTTAAGCCCCGGGGTTATTCTGGGCAATAAGGGGTTTGGGTTCTGGCCTATAGCGATGATCACTGTATCTGCCTCGAGGATAAAGTTAGAATTTTCTATAGGGACGGGCCTTTTTCTTCCGGAGGTATCCGGCTCGCCAAGCTGCATCTTAATGCACTCTAACCCTCCGGCAACCCCTGTTTTATCAGCAATTATGCGGATTGGCTGGGTTAAGATATTTAAGGCCACTCCCTCTTCTTTAGCGTTTTTAATTTCTTCCAGCCGTCCGGGCATTTCGTTTTCGCTCCGACGATAGACCAGCGCTGCCGTGCTTCCCAGTCTTAAGCTCACCCGGCTAGAGTCCAGGGCGACATTCCCTCCGCCGATAACTGCGACTCTCTTACCTATATTTATGGGAGTAGCGTATTCAGGAAACTTATAGGCCTTCATCAGGTTCACCCGCGTCAGGAATTCATTCGCGGAGTATACCCCGGGTAAATTCTCTCCTTCGATTCCTAAAAATTGCGGCAGGCCCGCGCCCACCGCGATAAAGGCTGCCTTAAAGCCGTTTTTAAATAAATCTTCCAGGGTAAAGGTGTTGCCGATAAGCGTATCGACTTTGAGCTCTACGCCTAGGTTTCTTATGTAATCAACTTCATCCTGGACTATTTTTTTAGGGAGCCGGAATTCCGGGATCCCGTAAACCAGGACACCGCCTGCTGTATGCAGAGATTCAAATAAAGTAACCTTAAATCCGCGCTTAGCCAGGTCCGCGGCGCAGGTTAATCCTGCCGGGCCGCTCCCTACTACCGCTATTTTAGCCGCCAGGTTTTGCCGGCTGTTGGCTGTTGGCTGTAATTTGTGGGTTAATGCGTAATCCGCGGCATAGCGCTCCAGGGCGCCGATGTTAACCGGTATCTTTTTTTTATTCAGGATGCAGACTGCCTCGCACTGGTTTTCCTGAGGGCAGACCCTGCCGCAGACTGCCGGAAGGTTATTCTTTTCTTTTATTTTTTCCAGGGCTTCTTTCTGCCTGCCTTCCTTAATTAATTTTATAAAAGCCGGGATATCAATTCCTACGGGGCAGCCCTTTACGCAAGGCTTATTTTTACACTGCAGGCAGCGAGAGGCTTCTTCTTGAGCCTCGCTTTCAGAGAAGCCCAAGGCGACTTCCAAAAAATTTTTAATTCGTTCTTCCGGAGGTTGTTGAGGTGTTTTATTGCGCATCTTATTTTATAAAACTGGTTAATAAAAGGGCGATAGATAACCCGATCATTGCGACGATAACGATTATACTCAGCACATTGTAAATCCGTGAATTGGTGTATTTACCCATCAGGCGTTTATTATTTACCAATAAGAGCATGAATATAAGGACAAAAGGAAGAAGTATGCCGTTAGTGACTTGGGATACCAGCATGATCGGGATAAGTTTTACATTAGGCAGAAGTATTATCGCCGCCCCGATAATGATTATAGTTGTATAGAGGGCGTAGAATTGCGGTGCTTCCCTGAACCGGCGGTTTACTCCTACCTCCCATCCCATCCCCTCGCAGACCGAATAGGCAGTGGATAAAGGGAGGATACATGCCGCAAAGATGGACGCGTTCAGCAGCCCAAAAGCGAAAAGATAAAAACAATATTGCCCCGCCAGGGGTTTGAGGGCGAGCGCTGCGTCTTTGGCGGTTTCAATCCTTATGCCATGCGTAAAAAGGGTATTCGCGCAGACGACTACAATAAAAATGGCGATGATATTCACTACGAACGCACCGATAATCACATCCAGGCGGCTGTATTTATAATTCTCCATCTTGATGCCTTTTTCTACTACCGATGATTGTTGGTAAAACTGCATCCACGGAGCGATGGTCGTTCCGATTACGCCGATGAGCATAAATAGGTAAGCTTTATCAAATTGGATAACCGGCTTAAGGGAGCTATTGGCCACGGTGTTCCAGTCGGGCTTGGAGAGAAAACCCGAAATAATATAAGACACATAAAACAAGCAGGCAACGAGGAATACTTTCTCTACGGATTTATAGGTACCTTTGACGATGAGCCACCAGACAAAAAGCGCGCATAAAGGTACAAGTATATATTTATTGATTCCGAATAATTCCGCGCTGGCCGCGATTCCGGCAAATTCTGCAATGGTGTTAAAGATATTAGAAAGTATTAAGCCCATCATGGCGTAAAAAGTTATTTTTACTCCGAACTCTTCGCGGATTAAATCTGCCAGGCCTTTGCCGGTAACTACTGCCATACGTGCGCACATCTCCTGGATGATGACCAGGGCAATAATAATGGGGACAAATGACCAGATCAGGGAGTAGCCAAAATGCGCCCCGGCCACCGAGTAAGTGGTAATGCCTCCGGCGTCATTATCCACGTTGGCGGTAATTATCCCCGGGCCCATTACCGCAAGGAATATAATTATTTTTCTCCAGGTGTTTTTCATGAGTCTTTAGAAAGTATTTTTACTTTTTTAAGCCTTCTCCAGGCAAAAGCGATTAATTGGCTCAGGATATCGTCGACCGTGATTATCCCCTGTAATACGCGGTTTTCGTCGACCACAGGGATAGTGTAGTATTTATATTTTTCCATTAGATAGGCTACTTCTTTTACGCTGGAGCTTAAGTTCACCGAATAGGTCTTGGGGAATGCGACATTCTGGATCGGTTCCCGGGGGTCAGCCAGGATCAATCTGCGGAAATTAGTTGTGCCGAGTAAGCAGTTATTTTCATCAACGATGTAAACATATTGCGCAGGCTCAACCTTATAGGTACGCTCCTTAATCTGCTTAAGCGCCGACTCAACCGGCGTATCTTTTATAAAGACCGTGTATTCGGCGGTCATCAGGCCTCCGGCAGAATCGCTGGAATAACCCAGTAATTGAGATAATTTCTTGGCGTATTTACTTTCAATAAAGCCTAAAATATGCTCCGCCATATCCTTGGGCAGTTTTTCCAGGAAATCCGTGGCTTCATCGGAAGGGATATTGTTTAATAATTCCGCCACCTGTTTGGGCGCCAGGTCTTCCACCAGGGATTTCTGGGTTTTGAAGTCGATATTAGTAAAGACCCTTGCCCGGGTTAAAGCATCCAGCGACTGGAAAAAAGTAAGCTGTTGTTTAATATTCAAATCCAGGAATATCTCTCCCAAGTCGGCAGCCGGGATACTGCTAAATTGCTTCTCCGGGACGTTCACCTTAATGGCCATGCTCGCCGAGTTAACCGTAAGCGGCTGGATATATTTCCAGGAGATAAAGTGCTCAGTTTGAAGATACCTGGAATTTTTAGAGATCAGGCTGACCAGAAAATCTACTAATTTTTCAAACCCCAACCTGCGGATAAGTCCCCGGGTGCTGATGTCAACGTGGGCGACCATCAGCGCCTGCTCTACGAAGAGCAGATGGACGTCGTTAATCCGGATGACTTTGTGGTCATGGGTATCCACTACCTGTTGGTCAAGTATATCCCTGCGCAGGGTAAGCTCGTTTCTATTATCGCGTTTTTTTTCAAAAAAGACCTCATGCCTTTCGATGTCCAGGCTGGTTTCCTGGTTATAAATATCAATATCTTGGATATGGTCCCAGTTGATTACCGCGTATTTACGGTTAGGAAAACCCCTACGGATGACCAGGAATGCGGACTGCGGATAGACTGCGCTGGGTTTAAGTATTATGTCGTATATCTGGCCGATTATATTCTTACGGCTATCCAGCACCGGTTTATCTATCAGTTCGGAAAAATAGATAAACATTTTATTTGCCGTTATCCGGTTAAGCATCGTTTGATCCTGTTTAGGCATTTTCTTCGCTAATCCTTCTTTCTTCTTGTCTAAAGGTCTTGAGGCGTTGGCTAAGTTCTCCGAAATCTACCTGGTGCGCGTCAAAATCCGGGCCGTCCACGCAAGCGAAAGCAGTCTTACCGGCTACGTGGCAGCGGCAGGCGCCGCACATGCCGGTAGCGTCAACCATAATCGGATTAAGGCTGGCTATGGTTTTGACGGAGTAGCCTCTGGTAAAATCCGCTACTGCCCGCATCATCGGCACCGGGCCGATGCAATAAACCAAGCCCGGATACTGCGTATGCGCAGATTTTTCAATTACCGTAAAAAGGTCTTTTAGGACGTCGGTAACCAGGCCTTGACGGCCGTAAGAACCGTCGTCGGTGGTAATAAAGAATTCGTCGCAGCTTCCGCGTAAAATATCTTCCAGGATCAATAGATCCTTATTTCTGCTTCCGATTATACAGATAACCCGGTTACCCGCTTGCTTAAAGGCTCTGGCCACAGGATAAATCTCAGCCACCCCTACTCCGCCGGCGACGCAATAAACCTGTCCCAGGTTCTTTACTTCCGTAGGATGCCCTAAGGGGCCGAGTATATGCTGGATCTCCTGGCCTGCTTCCAGTTTAGCCAGCCGGCGGGTAGTAAAGCCTGCTTTTTGAAAAATTAGCGTAATCGTGCCTACTTCTTTATCCCAATCTGCGAGCGTAAGCGGTAGGCGTTCTCCCCTTTCGTCAATAATGATTACTACAAATTGCCCGGCTTGGGCTTTTTGGGCAATGAAAGCCGCTTCCACCGTAATCCGGACAATATCGTTATTTAAATTTTCTTTTTTAATTATTTTGAACACAGGTATCCTCAGTTATGCTCACGCGGACATTGTTAAATTGCCTGGCCAGGGCTTCTCCTTTATCTTTACCTAAGACAAAAATTGCCGTAGCTAATGCGTCTGCGGTCAAGCCATCCCTGGCGATAACCGTTACCGAAATAATCCGGCTATCTGCCGGATAACCGGTTTGCGGGTTAAGTATGTGCGGGTAACGTTTTTTATCTTTGGAAAAATACCGTTCATAACCGCCTGATGTCGCCACGCATCTGTCTTTTAACTCCAGATATCCGGCTATAGTGTTACTTTGCGCGGCCTTTATCGCTATCCTCCAGGGTTTAGCGAACCTGTCTCCCAGGCAATAAATCTGCCCGCCGGCATTAATCAGGCAGCTTTTAATCCCGGATTCTCTTAATTTCCTGGCTGCGCAGTCCAGGGCGTAGCCTTTGGCAACTCCGCCTAAGTCCAGCTTCATTCCAGAAAGTTTAAATTGTACCACACTCTCCCCTTCCTGCAAAATAATTTTATCCGAACCGGTTAACCTTAGGGCTTTTTCTATCTCCTCTTTTTTGGGCACGCGGTATTGCCTATCCCCGAAGCCCCAGAGGTCCACCAGGGGTCCGGTGGTAATATCAAATGCTCCCTTACTGGCTGACCAGAATTCTTTTGATTTCTTAATTACATAAAATGTTTCCGGGCTTACCTTTAAAGAGCCGGCTCTATTTAGTTGAGCTATTTCGCTTCCGGTGCCGTATTTACTCAGTAAGTTTTCAATACGCCGGAATTCGTCAAAAACGATTTTTCCTGCTTTAATGTCCGGAGAAACCACCTCTACGTATGTCCCCATCATCAGGTATTTGACGCGGTAGAGATTCTTATCCTGAGAATATGCTTGCGCCAGGAGCGCGCTAGCCTCGGTAAAGTCCGGGGCAATTTCCAGCGCGTATTTTAATTCCCGGATTGCTTTCTTTATGCTCCCGCCTTCAAGCAATGGCGCTTCCAGATAAAAAATACCCAAATATAGGTGGGTTTCGGGTAATTCCGGGGCCAGCCGTACGGCTTTTAAGAAACAATCTTTAATTTCCAAGCCTCTGTTTATCCTGGCGATAACTCCGCCGTTAAAAGGCCGGGCGCTATTTATCAGGCCCAGGAGCATATAGGCTAAAGCCCGGTCTTGGCGGTTTGTCCCGGAAACGATAAAAGACTGATGGGTTAGATTTAAAGCCGCGTTTAAGTTCCCTTCCTTATACTTGATATAGGCTAAACTTAAAAGCGCTCGCCGATGGTCCGGTTTTATATCTAATACCTCCTGAAACATAAGTTCGGCTAATTTATCTTGCCGCGCCCTTCTAAAAACCTCGGCTTTTCCCCAGATGGCATCCGGATCTTTTGGTTCGCTAAGTAAAACTTTATCCAGGATTACCAGGGCATCTTTGTTTTTCCTGACCCTGAGTAAATCCAGGGCTTGGTTAACCGGGCGGACCGGTTTTTCGGCAATAATCCTGGCCGGGCAATTGGCAGTTTTTTTCTCTAGCGCAAGGTAGACAAAAGTAATACCGCAGCCCAGCACCAGCGCCGTCAGTAGGTATCTGCTTATTTTATCGCTAGGCATATTTATTAAAGGCTGAAATTATAGCTTGCTTCAATAGTTTTAACCAGGTCTACTAATATGGAATTTACCGGCACGGGGATGCTTAACTCCTGACCAAGCCGTACTACCACGCCGTTAATAAAATCTATCTCGGTGCGTTTCTTGCGCAGGATATCCTGCAGCATCGAGGAAACATTGCTGGAGGTAGCCTCGCACACTGCCTCTACCTTAGCCAGCGGGTCGTCGTAGATAAGTTTTATCCTTTTTCTTTTGGCGATGCGGATAGCTTCCGTAACTGCCTCACGCATAATCCTGCGCGGGCCTTCAAATTCCGTCAATTTTCCGTTGTTCAGCCGGGTTATAGCCGTAAGGGCGTTAATACCGACATTGATGATTAACTTTGACCAGAGCAGGGATTTTATATCCCGTGAAATACGCGTATCCAGGCCGGCTCTATTAAAAATTTCGCGGATAGAGCGCATCCCTATTGTGGTCTTAGCGTCAATCCGGCCGATTACGGTTTCGCCTTTACCGGCGTGCCTGGCCTTAGCAATATCCAGCAGAGTTGCGCCAAGGTTAGTTACCCCGCCAATTACCTTATCCGGCCCCACTGCTTCAGCGATAATTTCTACATTGCCTATGCCGTTCTGCAGGGTTAGGACCGCGGTATTCTCTCCAACCAGCGCCTTGGAGCGCGTTATTGCTTCTTTTGTATTATAGGATTTAACGCAGATAACCACCAAGTCGGCTATGCCTATATCTTTTACGTCGGCAGTTGCCTTAGGGTTACACTGCCATTGGCCGCTGATGCCCTCTAAGGTTATTCCGCCCTGCATAATCCTGGAAGCCCGGTCTTTATTATAATCAAGAACCCATATTTCCTCTTTTAGTTTGGATAGAAAAGCGGCTAACAAACAGCCCATGGCCCCCGGCCCAACGATAGCTATTTTCATCTTATACCTCCACCAGCCTGTTCAGGACTCTTTGCGATTTTAATTCCCGTTCCAGATGGAAATTTAAAAAGGCATTCAGGATTATTTCCAGTTCTTTTTTAATCTGCGGGTTCAGGCCCAGGTTCAAATTATTCTTCAGGTTATTCTTTTCGATATATAATACGGAGGCAATTGTCCCGCGGAATATAGAACG
>Ga0265297_10004834_pt1 | contig 21393 bp, 26 predicted proteins | sample Munlanlwell13791_FD_192502 | JGI IMG/M metagenome (GOLD analysis project Ga0265297, IMG submission 192502) | Leachate microbial communities from a municipal landfill in Southern Ontario, Canada - Leachate well 137-91 | ecosystem: Engineered > Solid waste > Landfill > Unclassified | place...
CTGGCCCTTGCCAAGCCATTCACGGCGGGCAATAGAAGCTCCATCAAGCCTTCCGGACACCTCGATCCTTCCTCCCTTTACTTCTTTATGGGCTAAAACCTTCTCAAGTGCCTGCTTCAAAAGCTTTCTGAACGGCATCCTTTTTTCCAGCCTCTGGGCAACCCATTGGGCGACCAAAGCGGATGAAACCCAAGGATCGGCTATCTCTTTGATCTCTATGCTGGTCTTTCTGGCTTTCAACTCCCTTTCTTTCTGCCCGACCCTCTTTCCTTTTAAAATTTCTTTAATTAATTTGATCTTCAAAACGTCAATCCCTTCCCCTCTGCGGCCGATAACCAATCCGGGCCTAGCAGTATATATCAATATATTTGTCTTGTCCTCGCGGGGAAATCTTTCTATCTCGATCTTTTCAACGCTGGCGTCCTTCAGACTTGATCTCAATATCTTTCTGATCTTAAAATCTTCCTCCAAATATATCTTGGGGGTCCTGCCGTAATATCCTTGGGATAACCAATCGGCGTTGTCCTTGATTCGGAATGCTTTAGGATTGACTTTGTGTGCCATTTTGATTTTTGATTAAATTATTCTTTTGATTTTTTACTTTTTTTGACGGTTTTTTCTTTAGAGACCGCTTTCTTCGGTTTAGCGGCCGATCTGACATTCTTCTCTGCTGCCGGTTTTGCTTCTTTGGCCTCCTCGTCTTTCGCAACGACTTTTGCTTCTTCGACAGCAACAGTTTTTTCTCCTTTTTTGGCCAGTATCAGATCAACATGACAAGTGCGCTTTCTCAACTCATTGGCGCTCCCCCTCGCGCGAGGCATCACTCTTTTATAGGTAGCTCCTTCATTCACCCAGATCTTCGCGACATAAAGCTCTTTCGGGTCCAAATGAAAATTGTTTTTGGCGTTAGCCGCCGCCGAGTTTAAAAGCTTCAAAATAGGACTCGCCGCTCTTTTTATCGTAAAACACAAAATACTTTGAGCTTGCTCAACTGATTTTCCCCTGATCAAATCAGCAACTAACCTTGCTTTACGGGGCGATATTCTTAAGTAACTGAGTTTGGCGGAAACCAACATAATAGTTTGTTAATCTTTTTATCTTTTTCCAAACAATATCTGGAATTAATTTATTTCTTGCCTTTTGCCGGAGCGGCGGCTGATGCCGGAGCGGCTGCGGCTGCCGGAGCGGCGGATTTGTTAGCCTCCAGCTCTCTCTGCATTTTTCCTCCGTGCCTGATGAATTTTGTGGTCTGGGAAAATTCTCCTAACTTATGTCCGACCATGTCTTCGCTGGCTTTTACGGAAATAAATGCTTTTCCGTTATGTACGGCGAAAGTCAAACCTATCATTTCCGGGGTAATGACGCAAGCGCGGGCCCAAGTTTTTATAATATCGCCGGGCTTGGACTTATTCACTTTCTCCATCAACCTTTCGTCGACGTACGGACCTTTTTTAAGGCTTCTTGTCATAAATTTATCTTAATTTTTTAATTTATTTGTTTTTCCTTCTTCTTTCAAGGATGTATTTATTGGTAGTGGTTCTTCTTCTTGTCTTAACCCCCAAAGCTGGTTTGCCCCAAGGAGTTTTCGGATGTTTCATACCTATTCCGGTCCTTCCTTCTCCTCCTCCATGAGGATGGTCGCAGGGATTCATCGCTGTTCCTCTGACGTGCGGCCTGATGCCTTTTCTGCGGCTGGTCCCGGCCTTGCGCCAAACGGAAAAACGGTAATCGGCGTTGGAAACCGCTCCAACAGAAGCGAAACATTCCTCGGAGACCTTTCTTACTTCGGAAGAAGCCATTTTCAAATGGCAGAATCCTCCTTCATGGGCAACGACTACGGCTTTCGATCCGGCAGATCTTCCCATTTTTCCTCCTTGTCCCGGCATTATTTCGACGTTGTGGACCAAAGTACCTTCGGGAATATTCTTCAATTTCAAACGGTTCCCCGGATCTATCGCGGCATTCTCGGAAAAAACGACCACTCCGCCGACCTGCAATCCCTGGGGGGACAATATATACTTCTTTTCCTTATTTTCGTATTCGATCAAGGCGAGGTAAGCAGTCCTATTCGGATCATATTCTATGGCAAGAACGGTTGCGGGCATATCCATGTTGGCCTGGCCGAATTCAATGATCCTGTACATCTTTCTGGAACCGCCGCCGATATGGCGCGAGGTGATCCTTCCGTTCTGCGCGCGGCCGCCGGTCTTTCTCCATCTCAAAGTCAATCTTTTTTCGGGATCTTTGTTTTTGGTTATATTAACTTTTTGAATTTGAACTGCCATAGGGATTTTCTAAAAAAATTATTTGGGCATTACTTCGATTTTTTGTCCATCTTTTATTCTTACAAGCGCTTTTTTAAAACCTCTCTGGGTACCGGCCATTCTGCCTCGTCCGACTTTTTTATCCGGAGTATTTATGATCGCCACTCTTTCGACATCAACTTTATACATAGCTTCTACCGCTTTTTTGATCTCTATCTTGTTGGAGCCTCCGTCAACTTTAAAAACGTAAAAATTCTTGTCTGTCAGATTCACCGCCTTTTCGGTAATGTAAGGCGCTTTGATAGCGCTTAAATTGTATCCGCCCTTGGCTTGGCTGGATCTTTTTTCAACCCTCGCGACCTGCTCTTCTTTCTTCGGAGCGGTTTTTTTCGCCACGCTCTTCAGGGCCTCTTTTTTGGGTTTAACGGCTCCTTTTTTCGTATTTTTTTTGAAGATGTTCAAAGCCATATTTATAGATTTATTCTTCTTTGGAATCTTGGTTTTGTTTTCCTAAAAAGGTTTCTTTAATATTTTTTAAACTATTCTTGGTCAAGATCAAATATTTGTAGGAAAGCAAGTCGAGGCAATTAAGATCTGCGGCCTGCATCGGAATTGTCCGAGCCATGTTCCTGACGGCCAGAACGGCGTTCTTGTCCTCTTTTGCCAAAGCGATTATGGTCCCCTTTCCGGTAAAAGCCGGTATCTTCGATTTCAAATTATTGATAATGCCCCTGATCTCTTTGGTCTTCGGTTTTTCGAAATTTAATTCGTCAAGGACTATCAGAAAATTATTCTTGGCTTTTTGCGATAAAACCATGAACATAGCTTTGCGCTGCATTTTTTTGGATATGCCTTTTTCAAAATTCCTTTCGTTGGTAGGGCCGAAAGTGACTCCTCCATGCCTCCATAAAGGAGACCTGATCGAACCATGCCTAGCCCGGCCTGTGCCTTTTTGGCGCCAAGGTTTTTTGCCTCCGCCGCTGACCTCGCCCCTTCCTTTAGTATGAGCGATATTCTGTCTGCGATTGGAAGACTGGCAAACCGCCACCTGATGGGCCAAATCCGATTTTAAAGCGACCTCAAAAATTTCTTTTGGAAGGACGACCTGCCCGACTTCTTCTCCCGCTTTATTGTAGACTACAGTTTTCATAATTTATGGATTGGTTCAAAAAAGGTGAATTTTATTTGGCTTTTATCTCTAATAAAGTTCCTCTCCGGCCAGGCAACATTCCCCTGACAGCTAAGATATTGTTATCTTTATCGATCTTCGCGACTTTCAAATTGCTGACAGTGATCCTGTCGTATCCTGTGCGGCCGGGCATTTTTCTCCCTTTGATAACTCTAGCGGGAATGGTGCATCCTACGGAACCGAGCGTTCTTTGCTCATGCTTTGTGCCATGAGTGGAATTCCTTCCGGAAAACCCCCATCTCTTCACTCCCCCTTGGAATCCTTTTCCTTTAGACATTCCGCTAACTTTTACTTTATCGTTTTCCTGAAAAACGGAAACATCGATCATGTCGCCAGCATTAAGATTCATGCTTTCGCCTTCCGGCAAACGAAACTCTTTTATAAATTTAAACTCCTTGCCTTTTTCGCTCTTTTTAACTTTATTGGCTTTTTTGGCAAAGAAACCGACCTGCACCGAGCTATAACCGTCTTTTTTCGAATTTTTCAATTGTAATACCTTGCACGGACCAGCCTCAACCAAAGTTACCGACACTCTTGCGCCTTTTTCGTCGAAAATCTGCGTCATCCCAAGTTTTAAACCTAATATGAATTTCATAGTAACTTTTTTGGCTGGTTAAATTAATAAATACCGGCTAAACCCCGTACGATCTTCGAAGAGTATCATTGGCTTATTTCCGACGATACTCCGCGGGGTAAACCCGGTACTTCTTTTCAAGATAATACCTTTTCTTAATTATTCAAAATATGATTTTTCCGACTAAAACAATATTTTAAGGGTTACATTATGCTTTTAACTTCGATGTCCACTCCTGTCGGCAAAGTTAAAGTCTTTAAAGAATCAATGACTCTCTGGTTCGGACTGACAATATCGACAAATCTCTTGTGTATTCTCATTTCAAACTGCTCCCGCGCGTCTTTATGCACGAAAGTAGAGCGATTGACAGTGTACTTGTGAATTTCCACTGGCAAAGGAACAGGACCTAATATTTCAGCTCCATAGCGCAAGGCTATCTCTACTATCTGTCGAGCGCTCTTGTCGATAAGTTTATGATCGTAAGCTCTGAGTTTTATCCTCAATTTTGGCTTTGCATCTTCTTTTACTGTGGTCTTCTTTGTTACTGCTGGCATTTTCTTCAAAAGAACTCTTTTACCGGAGCTTTTTAGGGCTCCGGCAAGCTTTCCATTATTATTTAATAATTTTTGTTATCACTCCTGCTCCCACGGTCTTTCCTCCTTCACGGATGGCAAACTTCTGTTGCTCTTCCATAGCCATAGGAACAATTAATTTGACTTTCAAGCTCACTGTGTCGCCTGGCATGACCATCTCTGTTCCCTCAGGTAATGTAACATCTCCAGTAATATCCGCTGTCTTAAAATAGAACTGCGGTTTGTATCCCGGGAAAAATGGAGTATGGCGTCCGCCTTCTTCTTTGGTCAAAATGTAAACATTTGTTTCAAATTCGGTATGAGGCAAGATGCTTCCCGGCTTGGCAAGAACTTGTCCTCTCTCAATATCTTCTTTCTTTAAACCTCTTAAAAGAATGCCTACGTTATCTCCCGCCTGGCCTTCGCTCAATATCTTCTGGAACATTTCGATGCTGACCGCAGTAGTCTTGGTGGTTGGTCTTATCCCAACAACTTCCAACTCTTCATTGCTATGGATCACACCTCTTTCGATCCTGCCGGTGGCAACTGTACCACGGCCTTCGATAGAGAATATATCTTCTACCGCCATCAAGAACGGTTTGTCTTTCTGCCTTTCCGGTTCAGGGATGTAATCATCGCAAGCTTTAACAATATCCAAAATAGGCTTGATCGCCGGGTCATCAATGGAAGTAGCAGCCAAAGCTTTCAAGGCTGATCCTCTTACGAAAGGAATTTCGTCGCCTGGAAAATGATATTTTTTCAAAAGTTCGCGGACTTCGGATTCAACCAAATCAATAATCTCGGGGTCGTCGACTTGATCGACTTTATTCAGAAACACGACTATCGAAGGCAAACCTACCTGGTAAGCCAGAAGGATGTGCTCTCTGGTTTGAGGCATCGGGCCGTCCGGAGCGGAAACAACCAAAATACCTCCGTCCATCTGGGCGGCGCCAGTGATCATATTTTTGATATAATCGGCGTGTCCAGGACAATCAATATGAGCATAGTGCCTTTTCTCCGTCTCGTATTCCAAATGGGAAATATTGATCGTTACTCCTCTGGCTTTTTCTTCCGGAGCGGAATCGATCTGATCAACGCTTCTATCGGTAGCTTTCATTCCAGCCAAATGCAAGGCATGTAAAATTGCCGCTGTGGTAGTTGTTTTTCCGTGATCAACGTGTCCAATGGTGCCAATGTTTAAGTGAGGTTTCGTCCTCTCAAATTTTTGTTTCTCAGCCATAGGTTTTTATTATGAAACGATCTCAAAACAGGAAGCCGAAACCTTTGCGGTTTCAAACTTCAAGATCGAGGTTCCAAAAATTTTACTTTGTCCGCCGAAGCCTATTGGGGCGAAGGAGGATCTATTTGTTATTTAAATTTTAATTTATTTTATTCTACTAATCTAATAAAAATTTCAAAGAAAGTCAACCCCGTAAATTCTTTTTTCAAATACTTTACGGGGGGTCACCGGCCTAGAAAGGAAGATCCTCTATCTTTAACGGTTCTTCTATCAACTCCTTGGCCGGAGTCTGCAAAACTTTTTGACAATTAGCGGAATTCTCGTTCTGACCTTTTATTTTTCTGTATTCATCGAAATTCATTACGACCAAAACCGGTTCTTCGTTTTCCATGATGATCACCTTGGAATTCTCTCCGTCTATTATTTTTTTTAATTCGTTCAAATCCATAGCTTTATCAATGAGAGCATTATTTTCTGGTCCTTCCCTCGATGATCGCTTGGGAAACACTTTGAGGAACCTTCTCGTAATGACTGAATTCCATTGTAGACGTTCCGCGGCCTTCAGTCAAGGAACGAAGCGTTGTGGCGTAGCTGAACATTTCAGCTAAAGGAACTTTGGCATTTACAACTTTCATAACTCCCCGTTCCGAAGTTTCTTCGATCTGCCCGCGGCGCGATGATATGTCGCCAATAACATCCCCCAAAGAATCCGGCTGAATAACCACCTCTAATTTCATGATCGGTTCCATTATATAAGCTTTGGCCCTCCTGGCTGCTTCCTGCAAGGCCATCGAACCGGCTATCTTGAAGGCAATCTCCGAAGAGTCGACCTCATGATAGGAACCGTCATAAAGAGTGACCTTAACGTCAACCATCGGAAATCCCGCGACCACGCCTTTTTCCAAAGCTTCTTTTATTCCTTTCTCAATAGCGGAAATATACTCGCGCGGAATAACTCCTCCTTTGATCTCATCGGCGAATTCAAAACCTTCTCCTTGTTTTTTAGGATCAACTTTGATCATAACATGGCCGTATTGTCCGCGGCCGCCTGACTGTTTGATATATTTGCCTTCAGCCTCGGCGTGAGTCTCAATAGCTTCTTTATAAGCAACTTGAGGGCGACCGGAAGTAACATCCACCAAGAACTCTCTTCTCAAACGGTCTATAATGATATCCAAATGCAATTCCCCCATTCCGGCAATGATCGTTTCCCCCGAGTCCTGGTCCGTCTTCATTCTGAAGGTCGGATCCTCGTCTTGCAATCTCTTCAAAGAAACTCCCAGCTTTTCCTGATCAGTCTTGGATTTAGGCTCAATCTTGATAGAAATGACCGGTTCGGGAAATACTATTTTTTCCAACATGATCGGAGCATTTTCATCGCAAAGAGTATTGCCGGTCGTTGTCGATTTCAATCCGACGGTCCCGACAATATCCCCGGCGAAAACCTCTTCAACTTCTTCTCTCTGGTTGGCGTGCATCCGAAGCAAGCGGCCTATCCTTTCCTTTTGCCCGTTGTTGACGTTCAAAAGATAATTTCCCTTTTTGAATGTTCCCGAATAAATCCTGAAATAGGTCAAACTGCCGACAAAAGGATCATTGGCGATCTTAAAAGCCAAAGCGGAAAAAGGCTCGCTATCGGAAGGCTTCCTCTCGAGAACCTCGCCAGTGACCGGATCGGTCCCCTTTATCGGAGGCAGATCGACCGGGCTCGGCAAATAATAACAAATGCCATCAAGCATCGGCTGGATTCCTTTGTTTTTCAATGATGTGCCGAAAAAAACAGGGACCAATCTGTAAGCGATAGTTGCTTTTCTTAATGCATCCCTTAATTCTTTGACCGAGATCGCTTCTCCGGCCAAATATTTGTTCATCAAGGTCTCGTCCTCGGAAACGATCTTCTCCACCATCTTCTGTCTCCAGCTTTCGGCGTCTTTTTTCAAATCATCAGGGATATCTCCAATGGTCACATTCTGACCCTGGTCTCCCTCGAAATGAAGGGTCTTCATATCCATCAGATCGATAACTCCCTCGAAATCGGATTCCTTACCGATCGGAATTTGCAAGGCGACCGCGTTAGTCGTCAATTTCGTCCAAATAGACTCAAGATCTTTTTCAAAATCAGCGCCGGTCCTGTCCATCTTATTCACAAAACACATTCTCGGAACGCTGTATTTGTCCGCCTGCCTCCAAACGGTCTCTGATTGAGGTTCCACTCCGGCCACGCCGTCAAAAACGACCACCGCTCCGTCGAGCACGCGCAAAGAACGCTGCACCTCGGCGGTGAAGTCTATATGTCCGGGAGTATCAATGATATTGAATCTATGCTCGTTGGTCTTTTGTCCGCTATATTCTCCGGGAGACCAAAAACAAGTAGTAGCAGCCGAAGTGATAGTTATGCCTCTCTCTCTTTCTTGGACCATCCAGTCCATAACAGCCGCACCGTCATGAACTTCCCCGATCTTATGGGAAACCCCAGTAAAGAAAAGTATCCTCTCTGTGGTAGTGGTCTTTCCCGCATCAATATGGGCAATAATGCCGATATCCCTATATTTTTCTATCGGATAAAGTCTTGACATAGATCAAAAAAATTTAAAAAGAAAAATGAGCGAAAGCTCTGTTGGCTTCGGCCATCTTGTGGGCGTTCTCTCTTTTCCTAACCGCTTCGCCTTTGTTCTCGGAAGCGTCTGTTAATTCCTGGGCTAAATTTTGGGCTGATTTTCCTTTTTTGGATTTGGCAGCACCAATTATCCATTTCATGGCGACGCTCAATCTCCTGTCTCCCTTGATCTCGGTAGGCACTTGGTAAGTGGCTCCGCCGACCCTCTTGGGCTTGACCTCTATAAGAGGAGAAACGTTCTGAATGGCGGTCCGAAAAACTTCCAACGGATCCCTTTTGGTGTTTTCTTTTATAATATCAAAAGCATTATAAACAATTTTTTGCGCCACGGTTTTTTTGCCGCGTCTTAAAATATGATTGATAAATTTGGCAACCATGACATCGCTATAAAGAGGGTCCGGCTGTATTTCTTTTTTGCTGATATTGCTGTTTCGAGACATAATTATTTGTTTTTCGAATAACGTAGGTCGGATGTCGTAACGACTCTCGACTATCTACTCTCGATTTTCTTTTTATTTTTTAATTCTTTCTCAAGGGCTCGACTCTATTTGGCTTTTTTTTCTTTCTTCGCTCCGTAGCAGCTCCTCTGTTTTTTGCGGCCCTGCACTCCGGCGGCATCCAAAACTCCTCTGACGATATGATACCTGACACCAGGCAAATCCTTGACCCTTCCTCCCCTGATCATAACTATCGAGTGCTCCTGCAGATTGTGTCCGACTCCCGGAATATAAGCAGTCACTTCCATGCCGTTGGACAAGCGGACCCTCGCGACTTTACGCAAGGCCGAATTCGGTTTTTTAGGAGTAGTGGTAAAAACTTTAACGCAAGCGCCTTTTTTGAAAGGAGAATCATAATCTTTCGGGGCGTTCTTTATCGGATTGAAAGCAAAATTCAAAGCGGGAGATTTGCTTTTTCTCTTTTGGGATTTTCTTCCTTTTTTTACCAGCTGGTGAATTGTAGGCATCTTGTTTTTTGTTATCTTCGCGGAAAAAATTTCTGCCGCTAATTTATTTCTTTTGGTTATTTATAAAATCAAATTAAAACAATTAAGCGCGAAGCGCTCAACGCATTACAAATTATCAAATAAACCGAAAAATGTCAAATGACCAAAGTACCGGAAATAATGGAGAAAAGGAACAAGCTGAAAGTGGAAATCCAATCAAGCCCTAAAAATATCAAAAACAATAAAATATACGTGCCGAATTTCTCCAAAAAAAATTTCAGCCGAGGAAATCTGCCCCCCATCAGGCTGAAAAGGACGTGCGAACCGTCCAGCGGCGGAAACGGCAGAAGGTTGAACATCCCCAAAAGAAAATTGTAAACAGCCACCAGAGAAATAATGACTAGAAACTCTTCCGTGACATAAGGAGAGTTAACGGCAAAACGGAATAAAAGGCTGAAGATCACGGCTATCAAAAAATTCACAGCGACGCCGGCAATTCCCACTTTCAACTGCCCCCACCGCCTATCGGTATAGTTAAGAGGATTCACGGGAACAGGCTTGGCCCACCCGAAAACGAATTGGCCGCCGTATAAAGACGACATCCACAATAAGATACCGGGCAATAATATCGATCCTACCGGATCAAGGTGGCTGATAGGGTTCAGGGTCAAGCGGCCGGCATTCTTGGCAGTAGGATCGCCAAGGGCATAAGCTACCGTACCGTGGGCGATCTCGTGAATAATGACCGAGAAAAGCAAAATTATCAGGCTGATCACGGTGGTGAATATTATTTGATCCATGATTATTTTTTAGCATATCAAGACCCAACTGTAAAAAATCATCTTTCCGGATTCTCAATAAAAACTTTGACCTGCGTCGAGCAACCGAAGATCTGCGGCCAACACAGAGGTGTTGATTTTTTTTTAGCGATAGGCTAATATGTTTTGGTATGGCAAAACACTGCTTAATCTGCGAAAAAACTTCGCACATGGAAAGAAAACTCAATAAATTGAGAGGCAAATACAACCCGTCTCCTAGATTCAGGAAGTATCCCAACCTCCAGTGGGCTTTGATCCCGACCGAGGTAGAAAATCCTAAATTCAAAGAGTTCGCCGGAAAAAGAGTTTTGATTTGCACCAAGTGCATCAAAACCTTATCCAAATAATTTTTTGATTGGCCCCCGGGCCATAGGATAACGGTAGTCCGTGCCCTTGGGGTGGGCATAGTAGCGGTCCAATTCCGCTTGGCCCGACAAAAAAAGATCGCCTCGATCGAGGCGATCTTTTGTTTTTATTTTACTTTATCAGCGGGAGCAATTTTCCCAGCACTTTATCGAACCCCGGGCTCAAATCAAATTTTTCAGCCGCCCTGGGATCTATCCATTTGCAATCTTCCGCTTCCCAATCAAGCTTGATCTTTTTTTTCTTTACTTTTACAAGAACCGGATGGATCACCCACGTTTTTTTATATTTCGGTTCGTCCTGATCGAAAACTTCTCCGAATTCCATTTTTTCTATATCTTCCTCTCTCATCCCAAGCTCTTCTCTTAATTCCTCCCTGGCTTTTTCTTCAAGGCTTTTTTCGTCATCCAAAAAACCGGCAACGCCGCTCCAAAGACCCGGGTAAAAATCCATCTCCGAACTGCGCCGGACGATCAGGATAGAGCCAAGATGTTCAAGTACGCAATTGACCGTCGGAGCCCAACGGGCATTGGTATAATCCGTCTGCCCCGGACCCGGCTTGAATTTTTCTTTTTTAATTTTGCTTTCCATAATTTTTTATCTTAACTTTCCGCTAATAATATTTCTTTACTCCTTATTGCATATCTCTTTAAATTATCTGCCATCTACCTCTTCCCGTCCAATGCAATATCCAGGGCTGACCCTGTTAAATGCTGTGCCCGCTGGCAGCAATTTTGCTGCGGCAAAATTATTTAACAGGGTTGACCTCTCTCTCCCATAGGATGATAATGATAATAGTCGCGCCCCTTGAAAACAAAAAAGCAATACCTCCTTGGGCGCCGGAGGGTTCCCAACGAGGTCTTGCTTTTCCAGGAAGATTCCGGCACAAGCTCTTTTTACGGGAGCCCATATATCCGGCCGCTTCGGCGATCGGACGAGGACACCCACCTGGATTTTTTCCGGAGTCTCTCTCTGGATTGCAAGACCACAAAGGACCGCCCCAAAGAGCGGTTTTTTGTCGGCTTAAAAACTTTTTTAAATAAAACAGGGTTATTTAAGATTTGGCAGGATAGCAAAATCTGACTCAGAAAAAATGTAAAATTTAAATATCAAAAATCAAAATGACAATTGAAAATGCTAAAAATATTTTTGTTTTAAATTTAACCTTTTAATCAATTTTTAAATTTTGCACTGTCATTTTTCATTTTGATTTTTGCATTTTAAATTAAGCGGCAACAGGGGGAAGACTAGCTAAAATACTATCTTTTCTGCTGACATAGAGCTCACCCCAACTTAAAAGCGCCCTCACAGGCGCTTTTAAGGGTTGATCTTATGATTTTTTACAGGCCCAAAGCGGCAACCAGCTGCTTGACAAGAGATAGCACTGCCGGAGGAGCCAACAAGCTGAACGAAGGAGTTCCATGATCGTCAATGATCGTCCAGGGATTCTCGACAACATCGACTTTTTTGGTCGCGGCGTTCCAAGTGTATTCGTATTGGGGAGTGATCTCGTAGTCATTGACATATTCGTCAGCTTTATCTATCGGAATGGCGTTCCTTATAAAAACCTTGGGTACTCCGTAAAGCTGGGAAGCTTTTTCCAAAAGCTCCTGGTCTATTTTTATTCTTTCCCTGATCGGATCCAGCCCAAGCTCATCTCCTTCCTTGGTCACCATCTTCACATTTTTGCATTCAGGATTGTCGCAGTTCAGATAGAATTCTTTTTTACCCTCTTCGTAGCCGATGGATTTGGTCGGCAAAAGCTTCAAGTTGCGGGAAGTGTTGCAGTTCGGACAGATCCTGCGCCATTTAATGCGCTCTTCAATGGCCATATCCGGCACATTGAGCAAGATGAAAACATCCGGGTCAGAGCGGTAGTCCACCAGGTCGCGGAAGAAAAGTGAAAAAGCCACCTGGTCCAATCCTCTCGGGAAGCCGTCGATAAAAACAACTTTGCCTTTGTTCTTGGCTATTTCTCTTTTGACTATCGCCAAGATCAATTCCGTCGGAAGGAGTTTTGCGGTGCTGCGGCCCTCAAGAGTATCTATGATCTCGTCCGGGGACATCCAACCGCGGTAATTTTCCCTGATGAATTTTATGAGATCTTCCCTCTGGTCGCTCGATTTCAGCTCTTTATCCACGCCTCTGATCATATCTCCTATGGATAAATGGAAAACTTTGTCTTTGCCGAATATCTCGCCGAACATTTTGGAATAGGTCCCTTTGCCAGCGTTCTTTTTGCCTAAAAGATAAGCGATGAAAGTATTCCCTCCATCGAGATATTTTTTCATTTTATCTATCTCGAGACCGGCTTTCAGTTTGAAATATTCCTCTCTTTGTTTGGGGTCGGCCAAATCGAAACGGGGGGAATTTTCAATCTTGGTTTTAAATATAGGAAATTCAACCATGTTTTTTCGAATATGGAAGATCGAAAGTCGAAAGTCGGGATCAATGAAGATATTCGACGTTCGATCATCGACATTCAATTCTTATTTTTTTATTTCTAAATTATATCCGTCGGCGACAAATTTAATATCGCCGTCGATATCGGTTCTTAAGGTAGTGATACCAGATTTTTGAAGCCTGGTCAAAACTTCTTCGGCTGGCTGGCCATAGCTGTTCTTGCCGACTTGAACTATCGCGAACCGGGGAGAAACCTTATCTAAAAAAGCTTGCGAGGTGGAATATTTCGATCCGTGGTGCGACACCTTTAAAACCTGCGCCGATATGTTCTTTGCGGAATCGACCATTTCTTTTTCTCCTTTCGCTCCGATATCGGCGCAAAAAAGAAAACTGTTTTGTCCGCGGTCGATCCTTATAACCAAAGAGTCGTCATTATCCCCGTTTGCCGGTCCCGAATCGCCGACCGGATAGAGTACCGAAAGACGAACGTCTCCCGCAACTATCATCTGGCCGGCCGCGACGATCTCTTCTTTCGCTCCCTCTCCGGTTTTTTCCTCTTCTTTGAGCTTTTGCCATTCGCCCGCTCCCGCCGTCTCCTTGGAGATGCCGGACCAAACAATATTATCCACTTTGTAACTTTTCAAGACCTCCAAAAGACCGAACAAATGGTCCTTATCAAGATGGGTCGAAATGATCATATCTATATCTCTGTCCCAAAAAGGGATGTTCTCCGCCAGTTTTTCCAAAACCGCGGAATCCGGGCCGCCGTCGATCAAAATTTGATGGCCTTGAGGGGTCTTTATGAAGATCGCGTCGCCCTGGCCGACATCAAAAAAAACCGCCTCCATCTTTTCGGAAGAAAAATGATAATAAAAAACGGCCGACCAGGCCGCTAAATTAGCTGCGAATAAAAAACCAAGCATTAAAAGGACTTGACCCCTTGCTTTCATATGCTTGCCGGCTTATTTTTTATTCAGATCTTCAAGTAAACCATCAATATCTATCCCATACCGTTCGCAAATATCCCCTATCTTCAACTGCTCCATTTCCATTTTGGCAAACGGGCAGGACAAGCAAGGCAACTCGTGTTTGGCCATTACTTCTTCCGCTCCTTCTTTGTCCATGGCCTCGGCCAAAGTGGTCTCTTTGGTTATTTTACCAATTTTTTCTGTTGTTTTCTCGGATAATTTTTTGGTAACCATGATCTTCTAAATTAAACTTCTTATAAAATTAATGATAACACGACAAAAATTATAGACAAGGCTAACGAAGCCCTAAATCCCAACGACCAATGCCCGACCAAATCCCAAACCCTAATGACCAATTACGTTGTTTGGGATTTTGAGTATTGTCTGCCTGCCGGCAAGGGGCTTAATTGGAAATTGGGATTTGGTCATTGGGATTTAACAAATAATAATTCCCCCTCCCAGCGCTTCTCTGCTCCCTTTTCCCCCGGCTCTTGCGGCGTAAATAACGATCGACTGGCCGGGAGTAACTGCTTTCTGCGGTTTATTAAAAACTGCCTTAAAAACTCCTTCTTTTCCCGTTCTGTTGATAACGGCAAGAGCCAAAGAATGGCGATAGCGGACCCTGGCCCTGGCCTTCAAGGGAAAATTTGGCTCTTGGCCGGAGATCCAGCTTGGATCTTTAAAAATAATTTCCTTTTGCTCCAGGTCTTTTTCATTTCTGGTCACCATCAGTTTATTTTTTTTTATGTCTTTTCCAGAGACATAATAAGGCCCGCCGGACAGTCCCATCCCTTTTCTCTGGCCTATCGTATGAAACCAAAGACCGCTATGATAACCTACGATCCTTTCCTCTCCTTCGCCGGTCAGTTCGACAATTTTCCCCGGACTTTCTTTCAAATATTTCTTTAAAAAATCCTGGGACGAACCCGGTATAAAGCATATTTCCTGCGATTCCTGAACTTCCAAAAAAGGAAGTTTGAACTTCTTCGCCATTCTACGGACCTGCGGCTTCGTAAAGCCGCCCACTGGAAACAAGATGTGTCGAAGCTGCTCCTGGCTAAGCCGATATAAAAAATAGGTCTGATCCTTCGCTTCGTCTTTTGATGTGAACAACCTGCAACTTCCAACCCTCGACCCTCGACCCTCGACTCTCTTCGCCGCATAATGGCCGGTAGCCACGAAATCCGCACCCAAAGCCAGCGCTTTTTCTACCAATAGTCCGAACTTTATTTCTTTATTGCAAACCACGCAAGGATTGGGAGTGCCTCCTTTCTCGCAAACATCCAAAAAATCGTCCACGACTTTTTTCTTAAATTCTTTTTCAAGGTCAAGAACGTAAAAAGGGATCCCCAGAATACCGGCTATCTTTCTGGCTCGATTCTCCGATTCGGCGGAACAGCATCTGTTCTTGTTCAGATCTATCCGGCAATCTCCCTCGCTGTCCGACCAAAATTTCATGAATATCCCCACAACATCAAAACCGGCCTTCTTTAACAAGGCCGCCGAAACGGAGCTGTCTATACCTCCCGACATCGCGCAAACAACTTTGGTCTTTTGTACTGCCATATATAAGAGATATTACTCAAGCATCTTTTTTTCCATTTCGGTCCAGTCTTTGTATCTTTTTTCGGTCTCCTCTTTTTCTCTCGATATTTTTTGGTGCTTTGCCAGCAGATCCGCAGGGATCTCTTTCTTATTCTTGGACAAATAATCGTGGATCGCTTCGATCAAAGCATCTGAAGCCAAAACCGAACAGTGCAGTTTTATCGGCGGCAAACCGCCGAGAGAATCGACCACTTCAGTTTTACCGATGTTCATCGCCTCTTCAATGGTCTTTCCTTTGGCCAGATCGGTGATCGCGCTTGAAGTGGCGATAGCCGCGACACACCCGAACGTTTCAAATTTGATATCTTTTATTGCTTCCCGCCCCTTCTTGTTCTTCCCGACCTTGATATAAAGACGCATCACGTCTCCGCATACGAGATTCCCGACATTGCCGATGCCGTCAGCGTCTTTTATCTTTCCGTAATTGTGAGGCTTTTTGAAATGAGCCATCACTTTTTTTGTGTAAAGACCTTCAGCCATAAATTTTATTCCTCTTGCCGGACGTTTTGCCGGCGATATTTTTTATTATTGGTCCGCTTGCCTCTTGAACGGCGAGATTTCCCTTAATTGTTTTATTATGCCCGGCAAAACTTTCAAAACGTAGCTGATCTCCTTGTCCGTTGTCCAGCGGCCAAGCGTAAGCCTAAGCGACCCGTGCGCTTCCTGGGGTCTCAAGCCCGTAGCCAGCAAGACGTGGCTCGGCTGGAGCTTGGCCGAAGAACAAGCCGAACCGGTCGATCCGGCGATGCCGGCCAGATCAAGCTGAATGATAAGGGATTCCCCTTCTATAAAATCGAACCAAAAATTAGCGTTGTTCGGAAGCCTCTTTTCCGGATGGCCGTTCAAATGCGATCCTTCTATTTTTTTCATAACTCCATTGATAAGCTTGTCTCTCAATTTGGCAAAACGAACTTCTTCCTTGGCCATTTCTTTTTTGCATAGAAGGCAAGCCTGGGCGAAACCGTAAATGGCCGGAATATTGACCGTGCTCGGCCGCAAACCGAATTCCTGCCCGCCGCCATGCATGATGGGCGATATTTTTACTCCTTCCCTGACGAATAAACAAGCGGCGCCCTTCGGACCATACATTTTTTGGGAACTGCCGGTAAGCAGATCAATGTTCATTTTATTGACGTCTATCAAGATCTTGCCGAGGCTTTGGGCGGCATCGGTGTGGAAATAAACGCCCCTTTCGCGACAAATCCTGCCAATCTCTTCAATCGGCTCGACTGTGCCGATCTCGTTATTGGCATGCATCACGGAGACCAGAATCGTTTCTTTTTTGATCAGGCTTTCAACTTCTTTCGTGTCAACCAGCCCATAACGGTCAACTTTCAGCTTTGTCACTTCGAACCCCTGGCTTTCGAGCCATCTGGCGCTTTCGCCGACGCAAGGATGCTCTATCGGAGAAATTATGATGTGATTGCCTTTCTCCTTGTTCGCAAAAGCCACGCCCTTCAAAGCTAAATTATTGCTCTCGGTCGCAGATCCGGTAAAAATTATTTCCTGCGGTTTCGCCTTGATCAGATCGGCAACGATCTCGCGGCTTTCCTCCAGGGCCTCTTTCGCTTCCTGGCCGAAACTGTGCAAAGACATTGTGTTGCCAAAAACTTCAGATGGAAAACGGGAAAGTTTTTTTAAAACGCGTGGATCGACCGGCGTGGCCGCTCCGTAGTCGAGATAAACCCTGTCTATTTTATTTTTTGAAGGCTTTTTGCTCATTTTTTTATTTTTTCTTCGCCTCGCCGCAACCTTAGAGGAAACGGTTTTTTTGATATTAGGCATAGTTCAAAATTTATTTTTTATTAAATCTTCCAACGACACCGAATTTAAAAAATTATCGAGCTTTTCCTGGAATTTCTGCCAAAAATTCTGGGCCAGACAGCCTCCGCACTTGGAGCAAGTGCTTTTAACTCCGCCGAGGCACTGGACGAAATAATTTTCCCCCTCCAAAACATTGACCACCTCCCCTAATTTTATTTCTTTGGCCGGCCGGGCAAGGGAATATCCTCCTCTGGCCCCCTTCTGGGCCGTTAATATGCCTGCTTTTTCCAATTTGGAAATTATCTTTTCCAAATAATCGGGCGAGATATCCTCGCTTTCGGCTATCTGCTTGATCGAACAAAAACAGCCCTTTTTTGAACTGCCGGCCAGATAGATGATCGCTCGCAGGCCGTATTTGGTTTTTGTGGATATTTTCATATTTGATCTAAAACAAAGCCGACAAATCTTGTCGGCTTTATTTTATTACAACTTTTAAAATTAATCAACCCCTCCATTTTTTTTGCAAGGGGTCTAACCCCTTGCAAAATTCTAAGAACCGCCAAGGGGTTAGACCCCTTGGCGAACCGGGGCGTTAATCCATGCTGACGAAAACCGCTGTGGAGATGACCGTTGTCCAAAGACCGTCCTTGTTCCCCTGCGCCGATTGGCAGGTATGGGTGGTTTTGAAAATATTGCCGCTGGCAATGTAGGTTTGTTTTCTTTCATCCCAGGCTTGATTCGCGTCAAAAGGGATCCCCAAGGTGGTGGCCAGCATCGTGGCAGCCAGATCTTCCGCGTATTCTCCGGAAACCTCGGCCTTCTCCCCGAAAGTATGGTGCTCGGACAAATAGCCATGATGGTTCGGATCGCTCGGCACGGCCAAGCCGATAGCCGCCGAAACCAATCTGTTTGGCTCGCTGGTCTCGTTGCGCGCCATCACGCAAAAAGTGATCTGGCCGGGGTTTAAGATCTTAAGGCCTTCTTCTTTGGAAACAATTTTGCAATTAGGCGGAAAAATGCTTGAAACGTAAACCAGATTGCATTTTTCTATGCCGGCGCTTCTCAAAGCCAGCTCGAAGGAGGAAAGTTTGTCTTTATGAACTCCTACTCCCTTGGTGAAAAAAATCTTCGTGGGAACCATGATAGTGAATTAGTTATGAGTAATGAGCTGATGAGAGATGAACCGTTAAATGCTTCACTGCCAATCGCCCGTTAGCCATACCGTTAACCGAATTATCTTTTTATTATTTTTTATATTTCAAAGTAAAAAGCCGTTCTCAGGAACGGCTGAAACTTTTTTTAACGGATCTAAAAAAATTATTTTCCACCTTTCTCTTCTTCGATGGCGGAATAAGGGCAAGCGCTTTCACCTCCCGTCTTTTCTATTTTCTCGGAATCAACGATATCGGCTTTGCCGTCGCTTCCCAATTCCGTCCCTCCTCCGGTAACGGCAACGCAAACGCCGCAACCGACGCACTTCTCTTTGCTTACTTTGTAGGTTTTTGCCATATTTTTAAATTAAAATTATTAAAATCAATGACCTTCTAATCGAAACAAAATAATCTTAGCATATTTCATCGAAAAAAAGCAAAATCCGTCCACAAAAATGAACGGATTATCAAGCTGATATTGTCCTATCCCGCGACCATGACAGGCGTCCCTATCGGAGCCCAATTATAAAGCCATTGGGCATCCCCGGAAAGCATGTTCACACAACCATGTGACTTGTCTTGCTTCCCTATTAAGGGATTCCAATACGCCGCGTGGATCACGTTGCCCGCGTAAGTGAAATACATCGCCCAAGATACTCCAGGAAGATCATAAGATTCATCATCCCCCGGAAGAGGTCCCTGCATATAAGCAGAAACCACTTTTTTATATATCTTGAAATTACCTTTTGGCGTTTTGTACTTATCGGTCGGGTTGCCATCCTTGTCGATGGATTTTCCCGAAGAGATCGGGGCGCTGAAAACCTCCACGCCTTTCTCGTAAGCCTTGAGTTTTCGCTCGGCCAGGAATATCTTTATTTCTTTATCCTTTGCCGCAGTATGAGGATTAATAGTCAATAATTCATCTCTGACCAGAGCCGGTACGGCATATTCTTCTCCGTTGTATTTTCCGGCGAAATACCAATCGCTCGTCACTCTTTCCGGATAGCGCAATTCCGCTTTGTTTATATCGACCTGGTACCAAATCTCATCCTTGCTAACCTCGACCATTTTCTTAACTTTCAGTACTACCCCTGACGGGATGGTTCTTATTATCCCATAGTCCACTCCCGGGCCGGAACGGATCCTCAATCTGCTATCAATACTTGTTTCCAAGTATTGCGAAACGCTTTTCTCCGTTATTCCCGGATCCTGGCTGCTGTCGATAGCTTTAACACTGGAAGAGAGAAGCAAACAACAAAAAATCAAACAGAACAAAATCAAATATTTTTTGACCATATATATTTTTTAAATGGTGTTTTTAAAAGAGCGACTTTTTTTATACTCTTTGCCATGCAAACTACAACAATAATCATCTTTTGTCAAAAAAATGACGATGTGAAAACTCTTTTTCAAAAAAAGCTAAAGGGGAGAACTAAAGGGGTCTAACCCCTTGGAATTGGAAAGTGTTAGACCCTTTCTGGACCATTTCTGGAATAAAATTAAAAAAACCGCCGGAAGATTTCCTTCCGGCGGTTTTCAAAAATAAAATATCAAAGTTTGAAAGAAGTTTTCGGTTCGGTGCCGTTTCTCAATCTTTGGATATTCTCGCGGAGAGCGACGGTCACGAACAGCGCCCCAAGCAGCGAAAAAGCCACCAGATAGCTTCTTCCGTCCAGCAGGGAAACCAAAATGACCAACGTCCAGGAAAAAAACAGGTTGGCCACGCTCATCCTTTTCGAGATGGCAAGAATGGCGATAAAGCAGGCAAGACCGACCAAAACCACTATGCTCTTAAAACCGACCAAAGCGATCATCGATCCGTACAAAGGAGCTCCCCCCTTTCCGCCTTTGAATTTAAGCCAAACCGGGAAAACGTGGCCGATCACCGGCATTATGGCCGCGAGGACTATCTCCCAATCGTTGTGCAAATAGATCAGGGCCAAGGTCGTCGGGATGAACGCCTTCAAAACATCCATGACTATATTCACTATGCCCCAGCGCCAGCCCATGGCCCTGGAAACATTGGTACTGCTGGTAGCTTTGCTCCCCACGTTCCTTATATCGATCCCCCGCATCTTGGGGATCAAATATCCGAAAGGGATGGAACCCATCAAATAAGCGAAGATCAAAAAAAGGACGAAAAAAGGCGTGATCATAAATTTAATTCAATAATTTTTTAGCCTGATTATATATTTTTATATTAACCGGGGTTTTCAGCCCGACGGTCTGGGCCAGCTTGATAACCCCGCCGTTGTAATAATCGATCTCTCCCAGATCCTTGGGTTTGCTGCCCCGATTGCTGCTGACTATTTTCACCAACATGCCTCTGGCAAAGACCAGCAATGGCAACGGCACGTTATTGATTATACAAGAAAGAATACCAACCGGATAATGCTTGAAATTTAAAAAACGGCTACCCGAAAGCTTGACCGAAGATATGTATTCCCTTAACATGATCACCTCTTCCCTGAAAATCGCCTTGTCCTGATACCCTTTTTCCACGGACTGGCCGTAAGAAGCCGCAGCCATGCCGATAAGGTTCAAAAACAATTTCGAACATTCCATATTCCTCGCGTCTTTTCTTGAATATTCCTCGTATTCGATCCCGGCCGCCCCGAATATCTTTCTAAGGCCCAGCGTGTCTTCCGGCCCGAAAACGCTGGAAAAGACCAGCCTGACCGGTTCGAAATACTTCATGCATATCTTCCCGTTGTTCTTTACTCCATCGACAGGGTTGAAAAGATTCAATCTGATGATCTGGACATTTGAAGCATCTCCGCCGAAAACCTCCCTCAAGGCGGACCCGGCCTCTTCCACGGCGCTTATGCCGTTCTGGGACAAAACCAAAATCGGCAATTTCCCGTTTTTTTCTTTAACTATTTGATAATAATACTTGACCACCGGATAAACCGGGTTCCTTGT
>Ga0265297_10004835_pt1 | contig 21386 bp, 21 predicted proteins | sample Munlanlwell13791_FD_192502 | JGI IMG/M metagenome (GOLD analysis project Ga0265297, IMG submission 192502) | Leachate microbial communities from a municipal landfill in Southern Ontario, Canada - Leachate well 137-91 | ecosystem: Engineered > Solid waste > Landfill > Unclassified | place...
TGAGCTTGCTAGAACTCTAGCTAGATTGGATATTTATAATAGTCTATTTAGTAGACTATTTAATGCGGCTTTGGAAGACGGTTCTGTAGACATGAAGAAGTTAGAAATGCTACAGAAGTTTTCTGATGCGGCTTTAACCAGTGCCTCTAAATTACAATCAGATTTAAAGATTGTAAGAAAAGATAGAAAATCTAACGAAGCTTCGATTGAAGATTATATTAAAGACTTGAAAGATAGAGCTAAGAAATTTCTTAGCTCTAGACTTTCTTATATTTATTGCCCCAAATGTAGCACTTTAATTTCTACTGTGTGGTTATTAAACTATGCAGCAGGGAGTAGATTCAAGTATGTCTGCCCGCACTGTAATGAAGAGTTTATTGTGACAGATATAGAATTGGAAAATAGAACAAATGACGAAACAAAAATCGTCCCAACCCGCCCAGACTAGAAATAGTCTGGGTTATTTTGGTATAAATTATGATTATACATAAATTAACAGAAGAAGAATTAGCTCTAATAGAAGTATTAGAAAATCCAGTTTGGAATGCAGAATTCATGCGTAAAGAAGTTGATCCAGATTGGGAATTAACTTGGTATCAAAAAGAAATACTAGCGGATTGTAATGACCACATATCTTTTGTGGCAGCCAGGGCAGTGGGCAAATGCCTTTCTAAAGATTCTAAAATATTAAATGTTTTAACAGGTGATTACAAAACCGTAGAAGAATATTTTCTTTCTAAAGAAGATATAGAAATACCGGCAATAGACTACGGTACGTTTGAACAAAAACATGCCAAATGTATTATAACAGATAATGGAATAAAAGATTGTTTAAATATAGTTACATCTTTAGGAAAAGATACAACAGTTACTCCTGAGCACCCATTTCTAACTCCTACTGGTTGGATTGAAGCAAAGGATTTAAAAATAGGGGACTATATTGCATCTCCATTGCAACTAGAATATTTCGGGGATGCTGAATTAAAAGATTCTGAAATTAAAATGCTGTCGCATTTTATAGCCGAAGGAACAAGAAATACCGGATTACTTTCTTCAGCAGAGATGGAATTCAGAAATGACTTGGAAGATTTTATTAAAGATTTTGGTGGAAGTATTTATGAGTATTCGTATAGAAATTGTAAACAGTACAATTTTGTTGGATGCCCCCACTATAAAGAACTTTTAAAATCATGTAATGTATTAAATAAATATTCTTACGAAAAAGAAATCCCAGATATAATATTTAAATCTAGTAAAGATAAGATAATATTATTTCTTAGAACTATATTTGGTGATGATGGTTGGAGTATCCCAAATGAAGTTGGATACACATCTTCTTCTAAGAAACTAGCTTATGGTATTAAACATTTACTACTTAGATTTGGAATAAATGGTTCTATAAATATAAAACATACTTATAGAAGAGATGCGTGGTCTATAATATTACGCGGTGAAGATAGAGATAAATTTTTAAATATAATTGGATTTTATACAGAAAGAAAAAATCTTCCGCTAGATTATATTAATTATGGGCACAATACATCAGATATATTACCAATACCAGAATATAAAAAGTATAAAACTATAGATGGCGAATACTCTAGGCATTTAAGTTACTACCCAACAAGATTTAAAGCCAGTAGAATATTAAATCCAGATGAAAAATTAAATAAATTTATGAATGTTAGATGGGTAAAAATACGCTCTATAAATAAAGTAAATAATATTCAAACATATAATGTAGAAGTAGAGAAGTATCACACTCTTGTGGCGGATGATTTATACTCCCATAATTCTGAAGTGCTTATTGATAAAATAATGTATTATGCAGTTAATAATTTCTTTCCTACTCCTACAATTGCTGTAGCTACACCCAACAGAGTCCACATGGAACCTATTTGGAGAAAGTTAAATCGCTGGCTTTCTTCTCACCCATTTTTACGCTTACTAAGAGAAAGTACAAATTCACAAGTTTTTAAAATTTTTCTTAAAAATGGCATAACCATAGATTTTAGAATCGCGGGTATGTCTAACTTAGGTTCTAGTGTTGTTGGTTTACATACACCCGTATTGTTTGTAGATGAGTGTGTACTAGGTTCTCAACGTGTTGCCGGTATTAATGGTAATAAAGAAATCCGTAGATATAAACCAGGAGATAAAGTATTCTCTTGGGATGGGGAAAATATTGTAGAAGACACTGTAGTAAGAAATAGAAAAATAGCAAATACAGAAAAGATACTTGAAATAGGATTTGATTCTGGTAATATTAAAGTAAGTAAAGAACATAAGTTACTTACTATTGGTGGTTATACAGAAGCTAAAGAATTAACTGTAGGAGATTCACTTTTTCTATTTGAAAATAAAGAACGCAAATATTGGGATGAAGAAGAATATTTAGAAGTTTTAAAAGATGTTCAAGCTGGAATAAGTGTTCCAGATATCGCTAAGAAATTAAATCGTTCGGTTGGCGGAATATATTCAAAGCTATATAGAGATAATAAATTATGCAAAGATGTTAGAGAAGAAACTTTGACTGCTAGACAAATAGATATTATCAGAGGCTCTTTACTGGGCGACGGCTGTTCTTTTGCTTATAAATATAGAGCCAACTATACAACAAATCACAGTTATAAACAGAAAGATTATGTTGATTGGCTTTATACGGAACTAGAAAATATTGTTAGAACCAAACCTAGAGTTTCTATAAATGCTGGTTGGGGAACATATAGTTACAGTTTATCTACAATTGGTTATGAGAAGTTATTTGAAATCAATAATGAATTATATATAAATAGAAAGAAAACTATAACAAGAGAGTATCTAGATAAACTTACACCACTAAGTTTAGCAGTGTGGTGGGCAGATGACGGTTCAGCTTGTGGCATGTTTTCTACGCATTCTTTCTCAGAAGAAGAGAATATTATTATAAGAGATTATTTAATATCTACTTATAATATTGACTGCGAAGTTAAAAAAGATACTATTCATGATTTATATTATATTCGTATAACTGGTAGTGGAATGCGAACTTTAGCTACAGTTATAAAAGATTATCTTCCAGAATGTATGTTATATAAAATCGGTATCGGTAAATATAATGACGCTATTCCAGAACTTCCAGAAGAAATTTATGCTAATGTTGAGAATTTAAAGGAAGTCAAAATAACTTACATTAAAGAGATCTATCCTAAATCAAAGTGGTTATATTCTCTTGAGGTTGAGAACAATCATAACTATTTTGTAAACGGAATTTTAACTAAGAACTGCGGTTTTTATCCGTGGCCAGTGTGGATAGAATTAGTCCCCACAGTTAATGCCTGGGAAAAAGGTGCGCAGATATTCGTTTGCGGCACGCCTTCTGGTGAAAGAGAGAATAATGTTTTATTCTTCGCCGATCAGATTTCAGATCAGTTTACCAAACACAGAATTACGGCCTTTGATAATCCTAGATATACTGAGTCGGCAGACAAAGCTAACCAAGAGCAGTATGGCGGAAAAGAATCTGACGATTATCAGAGATTAGTTCTAGGAATGCACGCTGCTCCTATATCTGCCATATTCTCTAAAGATAGTATTCCTACTAAACCTTTTGAACCCTTTACTGCCACTATTACTAGAGATGACTTAGAAAATGATCCTGGGAAATTAGATAGACTTTTGGATGCTTTGCCTTATCATGTAGGTGTTTGCGCGGGCATAGACTTTGGTTATACTGACCCAACCATTATTTCTTTATTTACTTTGGTAGGCGCATCTTGGGAATATTTTGGTAGAATTACTCTTTTGCATGTAGAATACCCCGATCAAGTTAAATTTGTTAATAGGTTAGATGATTTTTACTCTTTCATACTTCTAGCTATTGATGAAGGCCATGCAGGAATTTATGTCTCACAGGAATTGATGAAGTCCGGTCACAAGGACATTCAAGACAGACTTGTTTCAATAAACTTCGGGAATAGTACAGTTGTAGGTGTGGATCTAGATGATAACGAAGTGAAACAAAATACAAAAAATATATCTGTTGAGTATTTACGAAGATTATTCGATAACAAACTTTTGTACATATCATCTAGAGACGCAAAAGTATTGTCTGAACTTGAGAGAGTAGTTTCTACAAAAACGCCTTCTGGTAACGCGGTATATAGAGTTAGAACGGTTGGTGGAAGTTTAAATGGTGAAGACCATATATTTGCTTCTCTTTTATGTTTTGCCTATGCGCTATACTTAAGAGAAACAGATTCAAACTCTCGCCAAAGAGTTAAACTTTTTGTATCGAGATGGGCTAGAGGATAGTTATGCACAAAATAATATCTAGTAAAACCTTTAATCCGTGGGATTCTACAGTATTACCCAATACTGGAAGTACCACAGACAAGATGGGAATTCCTAGTGAATGGGAAGATGTGGTTAAACTTTGCAATTTCTTTTACGAAAGAGAGGGCATGGTAAGAACTGTTATTGATAAACAAGTAGAAATTGGTGTCAATAACATTCTTATAGTTAATCCATCAGAACTTTCAAGTCGGGAAGCTCCCTTCTTTGATCTTATTAAAAACAGAATTTCCGGTTTTCTGGCCCAGGCTGCGACAGAATATTATATTTCGGGTTTAGTAATTCCTGAAATAATGTGGGATACATTGCTTCCAGAACAAACTGGACTCAAAAAAGCTTATGTAGCTCCTGTAGATTTGTGGACTAGAGACCCCTTACACATAGAACTTAAAAGAACTCCGCTACCTAATAGAGTTGTTCCAGTTTGGAAACTAACCTCTGATGAAGTTTACTTCATTCAGAACAAAGGCAAATTTACCGACGGAACAGAAGATAAAGAAACGTATGAAATATTAGCTCAAAGTTCTCCTGAGTTTGTAAAACTCATTAATAAGGGTGAAACCAAAATCCCGCTTGTAGGAGCTTATGTAATTAGAAGAAAGCCTCTTCTAAGGTCTGAGTATCCAATTCCGTATGTAATGCCAGCACTAGAAATGTTAATGCATAAAAGAAATCTTAGAAAGATGGATTACGCTCTAGCAGCTCGTGTTATCAATGCTATACTACAATTTAAAGTCGGTGATAAAGACTTTCCTCTAACAGAAGATGATGAAGACATTCTAGACGATCTAGAGCGTGAGATTAAATCTCGCGGTTCTGTTAATAATCAGGAACGCATTATTGAATTGTTTACTAATCATACGGTAAACATTGAATGGATTATGCCAGACATTAATGCTCTATTAAACACCGAGAGATATACGGAATTAAATCAAGAAATTCTGTACGCTTTGGGATTCCCCAAGTTTCTTCTAACCGGAGAGAAAGATAAATCAAATACTGGAAGTACAAGTTCTGCATTGTTATCGCCTTTGAATTCCATGAAGGCTATGCGCAGAGATTTTGAGGATTTCTTAAACTATATGTTTAGAGAAATTTGTAAGAGAAATAATATTAAGACTGTGCCAATTGTAAAGTTTGCTCCGCTTAATCTTATTGATCTTACAGAACTTGTTAGTATTGCTCAAACATTGGCAGACAAGAATATCGTATCTTATACCAGTCTTTCAGATTTGGCAGGATTTGATTTTACTTCTGAACAGTATTTGAAACGACAGGAACTTGAATTCCAGAATACTTTGTTTGGTGATATGTTAAATGGAAAACAAGAGAATAATAATCAACAACAAGATACAGATAAAACCGACGATACAGGCGTCGATAAGTAATCCTTATATAAAAGAAGTTTCTTTTATACTTACGGATGACCAGCCCAATGCCAATCATGTCGGTATAAAAAGAGAGCAATTCTTTTCTCTAGCTCAGTCTGCTATCTGGATGCCCATTAAAATGGGTGTCGGAGGTATAAAACCTGGGCATGAAGAATCTACTCCTCTTGGTGTAATTACCGAGACTGTAATTGAAGAAGACCATATCTCCGGTGCTGGTGTAGTTTGGCCTGAAGAAAGACCTAGTGATGTAGCTTTTCTTACTCAAAAGACTGAAGAATCTGACGCATATCTCTCTTGGGAACTTGCTTATGATGAAATGGAATTTGATGAAGAAGGAATTGGTTGGCTAACTAACCCAATTCTTTTAGCCACTACATTAGTTTCTAGACCAGCTTACGGCGATAGAACACGAGTACTAGAGATATCTAGTGAGGATGATGGTATGAAGAAAGTAACTACATCTGCTGAAGATGTTTTACCAGAAGTTACTGAAGAAGTTATTACTGAAGAAGTAGCTCCTGAAGTTGCACCAGAAGTTATTCAAGAGGAAACTCAAGAAGAAGCTCCTGAAGAACTTGATGAAGAAGCTCAAGAAGCTCTTCGCAAGATTGAAGAGTACGATGCTCTTCTAAAACAAATTGAAGAACTTAAGTCCTTCAAAGAGCAAGTCGAAGCTGAGAAAGCTTTTGATGAAGCTAAGAAAAATGTTGTAAAAGAATTTGATGGTTTGGTTAGTTTTCCAGAGGAAGATTTAGCTGTAGTAGCTAAGTTTGCTCCTGAGCAAATGTCAGTATTTAAAAAGTACGTTTCTGCTAAAGCAAGTCGGGCAGAAGCTTCGGTAATTACTGAAGTTATTCCTGAATTTATTATTCCCACAGAAACTAACCCAATCAAAATTCTCAAGAATTACATGAAAAAGTAGGAGATCACTTACTAATGGAAATCAATAAGTACCTAGAGATCTTCGGCGGACAGACTAAAGAAGAAATGGCTGATGGCCGAATGGTTTATCTCACAACCTCTGATGAGGAAGGTGTTTATGGTGTTGCTCTACCAAAGAGTTCTGATGATGCAGCTAAGTCAAAATACTGCGTAACTTGGACTCCAACAAATCAGGAAGCACCTTATATTACACCAGTTCCTTCATACTCTTTTGCACGACGCGGTGGTTGGGATCAAGTCGCTAATGATCCTTTTGATGCAGAAGTTTCTTACATCTATCCTGGTGATAGAGTAGATTCTACCATCCCTTCTGGAACTCTCGTAAGAGTTTTCCCCGAAGGTTCTGTACTAACTGTTACTAGCGGAAATTTTGTATATAGTTCTAGCTTGGCTAAGGGTGCTCCCCTAAGCGTTGCTTACGATGCGGGTAATTATGGTAAGCCAAAGTATGACGCTGCGGGAACTTTCATGATTGTCGAAGATTTCGATAGTGATGAAATGACTCTAACCTTCAGAATTATATAGGTGGTGTTAAGATGAATAATGATGAAAATGTAAAGAAAGCTCTTGCTTCAGTAACTCAGTCTGAGGAATCTCGTAGAGCATTAGCTGAAGCTATTATAGAGTGGGTAGAACCAAACCACCTAACCAATGAAATTGTTTCACTTCTATTAGATACCAGAAGTCTTAAGACCGGCGATATGCTAATTAAGAAACTTCGCAAGTCTGGTATTCATGTTCGCAAGCTAGTTCCAGGCACAATTCATCTCGCCGATGAAATGGCTGTCAGCGATCGCGTGAATTATGTCTTAGATGGTTGTGACATTAAAGTTAATGCTAACCTCTGGGACCTTGAGCGTGGCGAGATCGGAACTCTTGACGAAATTCGTCGGGAAATGTCCGCAAAGCTCGTAGATTTTTATGCTGGTAAGGTTTTCACTTCTCTATCAACAATTTGGAGTGAAACTAATACCGCAGAGAACTATGCAGAAGTTGCCACTGCACTTGATAAGACTACTCTTGACGATGCAATTGACCGCATTAACTATCGCTCCGGCGGAGTTAAGGCAATTGTTGGTGTAAAGAATACTCTACTTCCTATTACTGAATTTGCCGGTTACGGCACATACGATTCCCACAAGCAAATGAGCGATCCTATTCTCACTGAAGCTCTTAGAAGTGGTTGGATTGGACAGTACCGTGGTGTAAGCAATATTATTGGTCTAGACCAGATTTGGAATGACCCAGAAGATAATGAAGCACTTCTACCTGAGAATTACGTTGTAGTCATTGGCCAGAAGGCCGGTGAATTTGTTACCTTCGGTGATCCTCAGTGGAAAGATTACGAAGACATAAGATGGGCGTGTGTCCTTTGCTGGTAACAGCATTGTAAAATTCGGCTATATGCTGGAAACTCCTTAGAGATTATCTTACTTATGAGGTAAAAATGGATAATATTGGACAATCAGCAGGAAAGAACTTGGATTTTATTTGGTTAGCAGGATTTTTAGATGGAGATGGTTCTGTATGTATGGAGTCACACATTATGAAAAATAGAATGTGTTACAGTCCAAGAATAACCTTCTCAAATACAGATGAAAATATTATTGAAGAAATAAAAAGAATTCTTAAAGAAAATAATATTGGTCATTATGAATATACTAAAAAAACTGTTAATGCGATTGCGCATGATGTATCTGTTGTAGGTTTTAAAAGAGTACAAAAACTAATTCCAAAAATTCTTCCATATATAAAAGGAAGAAAGTTTTTAGGATGCTATTTAATTGGGCAGTTTTTAATCTCAAGACATAATACAGGAAATTGGAAAACCTACACAGAAGAAGAAATCAAAATGTGTAATACTATAAAAGAATTGCATAATCCAGGTTATCCCCAGAGACTATATGCCGAACGCCGTAATAAAATTACGGATGAAGATATAGTCCGAACTGCACAGAAATGTGCAGAGTTTAGCGCAAGCTAAGATTAACACTAGTAGCGCCCAACTCCGCCACAGTATTTCGTAGAATTGTATCAGCAATACGGTATGATTATTGACAATGCCGATGGCATTTACGTAATCAAAATCGTCTAGTTTAATATACAAGGAATAAAATTAAGGAGGGTAGGAGAATAAACACTCCTACCCTCCTTTTTTGTTACATATCATAGGAGATAATTATGGAAACTAATACTATCGTAGAACAAATTATGAAAGCTCAGGAAATGGGCACACCTTTAGCAGTCTATCGCAAGACTATTTTAGGTAAAGTAGTAGTAAGAATTCTAGACCCCTTTTCTGGCAAGCCAAGTGATGTACTTATTCATGGTGAGCCGGGTAAAACTGCTAACGATGATCTAGAAATTTGCTTGTGGACACCTGTAGAAATTAAGTTTTTTGAGAAGTATAACAAGGGCTTGATTGAAAAGGGTTCTATTGTTTTGGTAGGTCAGAAGTCTGAGAATATTGTAGACCGGACTAACTCTTTAAATGACCAAGAAATATCCGACCTTCTTTCTGGTAACTATGCCCAACTAAAGAGCGCCGTAAATCAACTTACTTCAGAAACCACACTTCAGAGAGTTCTAAGAATTGCTACTGAAATGAATAGACCTGCTAAGACCATTCAGATGTTACAAGAACGCATCGAAGAGGTACAGCAAAATGTTGGATACACAGACTGACTTAGATTATCTTATTCCTGAACTTCGTCTGTATATGAGCGACTATTCTACTCCATATACTTATACAGATGAACTTTTAAGAATGTGTTTAGTAAATGCTTTGAAAGCTTTAGGCAGACTTTGGCATAATAGATATTTTATTGCTTATGATGCTGCTACAGATACTTATGTAACAACTCGTAATGGTGATATTGCTACATTTATTCAGAATGAACCTCCTGTAGTAGAAACTGCCGATGAAGCAGTAATTATTCTACAGGCTGCAATTGTTTTAAAATCTGCGGTAATGTATGATTCTACTTGGGATATTGCATCTTGGAAAGACGATGAAGTTTCTTATTCCAATCTTCAAGGTGGAAAGTTACGTAATGACTCTTTACTTAGAGATCAAGAGCTTTTGAAGGAACTTCTAAAGAGCAGACTTCATCCAGGTAAGGTTCAAGCTATGCCAGGATTTCATCTTCCTTATAATACTAAAGAAGGAACTTTGTAATGTATACAGAAATTGGCGGTTGCAGATATTGTGGTGGCAAAGAATTTGATACTGTAATTAATCTAGGTCTTTTGTACCCGTCAGCTTTTGATGATACAAATCTACAGGAACCTGCTCCGCTAGAACTTGTATCTTGTAAGAAATGTGGTTTAGTCCAACTAAAACATACCGCCGATCTTAATAAAATGTATCGAGATATGTATTGGTATAGATCAGCACTAAATCCTTCTATGGTAAAAGCATTAGAAGATGTAGCTGAAAAAGCTGTCGGAATTGTACAACTAAAGCCAGGAGACGCTGTTTTAGATATTGGTTCTAATGATGGAACATTATTAAGTATGTTCCCCAACTTTGTTACCAAGTATGGTGTTGACCCGGCAGATAATGTTTACGATTCTGATAGTAATTTAATGGATGTATTTATTAATGATTTCTTTACTAAAGACACTAGACTAGATCGTAAATTTAAAATCATAACTTCTATTGCCATGTTCTATGATTTACCTGATCCTGGTGGATTTATAGAAGCAGTAAAAGAATGTTTAGATGAAAATGGTGTGTGGATTATTCAATTTACTGATTTACTTTCTATGTTTAAATTAAATGCTTATGATAATATTTGTTTTCTTCCAGGCACTTTCATATCTTCGGCAGACAAAGATATAGAAAATGTCAATATAGGCGACACGGTATTTAATATATACGGAGAAAAAGATACAGTAAAAAATACATTCATCAGAAATTACACCGGAAATATTATAAATATAAAAGCAAAATACTTGCACGAAGTATCTTTAACTGAAGAACACCCAGTATTAATTGTTAACAAAGATACATTTAGAAATACTTGCGGGCAACTAAAACAAAATTTTTCTGCTATAACTCCTGTGTGGGTTGAGGCTAAAAATATTTCTATTGGAGATTACATAGCAGTACCTAAAATAAAGTCTACAGAAAATATTAAAATAATAGACTTAAATAAATATAATAAATCTGATAGTAGATACTACAGAAGAGGTTTAAAAGAAGTAGAATTAACAGAAGACTTAGCGTGGGTAATGGGAATGTATGCCGCTGAAGGACATATTAATGGAAGAGAATCTCAGAAAAATATTCATTTTACTCTGAACTCTAATGAAGTAGACTATTACCTAAGAATTAAAAACTATTTTGAATCTATAGGATATAAAACTAGATGCAGGAAGCACGCTATAAAACATTCCATAGATATTGGTATATCCTGTAATGCTCTTGCTTTATATTTCGAGGAAGTAATTGGGCACGGCGCGCATAACAAACAAATACCAGACATTATATTTAAATCTGGAAAAAACATAAGAACACAGTTTTTACGCGGAATGTTTTGTGGAGATGGGTGTATTATTGGAAATAAAATCCAATATCATACTGTATCTAAAAAACTATGTTTTCAAACACAACTACTATTATTTTCTGAGGGTTGCTCCGTTGGATGTAGTTATTCCGATACTAAATATAATAGTATTATTGACGGAAAAATAGTAAATAGTTCTCCGTCATGGCAATTAAGAGGTTCTTCAAGAGAATTATCCAATTTATTTGGATATAGCTATGACGGAAATGACGCTCTTCATACAATTCAAGATGCTAATTATGTTTATTTACCTGTAAAATCTATAACTAAAAAAGACTACTCTGGTAATGTGTATAATCTTGAAACATCCTCTGGTACATATACAGCAAATAATATGGTAGTACACAATTGTCATGAGCATCTAGAATATTATAGTCTATCTTGGATTAAGCATGTAATGTCTCAGCATGGATTAAATGTTTTTGAAGTAGAACATAATGAAGTTAATGGCGGAAGTATTAGAGTCTACATAGATTTTAATAAACGCCCTGTACATGATTCTGTTTATAAATATATTTCAGATGAAACTGATTTTTTTGCTGGATATAATGATGCCTTTCAAGATTTTAGAGATCATATTGAATACAGTAAAAATGCTATACTAAATTATATAAAAGGCAAGAAAGTATTTCTACTAGGGGCCTCTACTAAAGGTAACACTCTATTACAGTATTGTGGAATAACTAATAAAGATATTCCATACGCTGCGGAAGTTAATGCAGATAAATTTGGTAAAAGAACTGTAGCTACTAATATTGAGATTATTCCTGAATATAAAGCTATTGAAATGAAACCAGATTATTTCTTAATTCTTCCGTGGCATTTTAAGAAAGTATTTGAACGCACCATGCGCAGTTATTTGGAAGCTGGTGGAGAACTTCTTGTACCATTACCTGTACCTGCTATTGGATATTTAACAGAAGAGGGAATAATATGGGAGACGATATAGATATTAAAAGTATGGGTGAATTAGTAGATGATTTAATTACTACTAATATTAAGTGTTATATGGCTCAAGAAATTATAATGCACGGCGATAATGATACTGAAGTAGCGAAAGCTGCTAGAAATGCTCAGAGATTAAATGCCCGTAGAAATGCACTTATGCGCAAGATAAGTGAAAGAAGCGGAGATGCCTTTACTGTAACAGGTAAAACTTATGCCTAACTATTATGGGCAGTTTGAACCGCCTACAGATTTAATTATAGAAAATTATTTTGCTGGGTATACTTATACTACTGCTATAGAGGTGGGAGCGGCACAAGGAATTGCCGCTTCTAACACCAAACATTTTGAAGAACTTGGTTGGACTTGTTTATGTATTGAACCTAATCCAGATATGTATGCGCAACTTAAAGCCTGTCGTAAATATACACAGAATTATGCTGTTGGAAATCACAATGAAGATGGTGTAATCTTTGCTGAAGTTACTTTAATTAATGGCGATAAGTCAGCTTTAAGTGGTTTAAATATTGACCAAGAAATGTTTGCTGCCCATCCTGTGGCGGGAGTAAGAGAGCTTAAAGTTAATCTTAGAACTTTGGATTCTTGTATTGCGGAATTTGGTAAGTTTGATAAACTTGGTTTTGTTAGTATTGATACTGAAGGTACAGAGTTAGATGTACTTAAAGGCTTTGATATTAATAAATGGCAACCAAGACTTATTATTGTAGAGAACAACCACAACACTTCTGAGATAGAAAATTACTTAAAACAATTTCATTATGTAAAAGATCTTAGACACGGAGTTAATGATTTCTATGTTATTAGATATACTAACTCCAATGACTAGACCCAACAATCTCCTGCCTATGCGTTATGCTATAGATAGAGCTAGAATTCCTGAAGTAGAAATCAGATGGATTATAGTTACTGATTCTAATACCGTAGGAGAAATGCTTGCTCCTGAATTGTGGGATGATACTAAATACATTTCTCACCCCACAAATTATTCGGGGTGTTCTGGCAATCCGCAAAGGAACGCGGCTTTAAAAGAGTCGCAAGGAGATTATGTTTATTTTTTAGACGATGATAATATTATTCATCCAGACCTATTAAGGGAATGCTATTCACACATGCTAAGGGGGGAATGTATAGTAGTTAATCAAGTCAATAAAGAAAATAAAGTACGTCTAACTGCTTCTAGAGAAGCTATTAAACCTACCTTTATTGACACCGCACAATTTCTAATTCCAGGAGATATTGCTAGAAATTATACTTGGGATGTTTGGGATTACTGCGCGGACGGGATTTATTTTTCAACAATTTACAAAGAGAATAAAGATAAATTTGTAATTGTTAATAAGAATCTCAGCTACTATAATTACTTAAGATGAGAATAAATGTACATGGAAGTTTGGGAGATCAGATAATGTTAACTGGTATCCCAGAACTATATTATAGATTATATAATGAAAAGGTTTCTTTAGCAGGAGATATTAAACCTGAATTGTGGAAATATAATCCTTATGTAGAAGACGGGCACGGAGATGATTTTTCTTATGCCTTTAATGCTACTGAAAAAGATTATATGATTTACTATCCTGTAAGAATATTTAATGATATGACTCATAGAACTGTAGATAGAAAACATCTACAGCCTAATTTTTATCGAGAATATATTAAGAAACCTGGAACTATAGTAGTTAACGATCAAGCTGGTTGGCCTAGTAGACGTGGTTATATTTATTTCGACGAACTCTGTAAAGAGTTAATAAACTCAGGTTTTACTGTAATCTATTCTAGAAACGAAACTTCTTTAGATTGTTTCGGTAAATCTTCAGAAAAAGTTATTCATAGTTTCTCTGAACAAAGACATAATCTATCTTTAGATTCAATGATTAATTTAGTAGGTTCAGCGGAATTTTATATTGGTTATGATAGCGGTATGGCTCAAGTGGCAGGAGCAACTAAAACAAAATATGTTTTACTTTCTTCTTCTGTACCACCTATAAATACCGCGCATGATAGTTGTATTTATTATTTAGATAATATAAATTGTAGACGTTGTATAGCTACAACTTGTAGTAAACAGTGCTTTGAAGATAGAAATCAAGAAATACTTAGTGCAATAAGGAGTTCGAGGGATGAAATTTAGTTTTTGTGTTCCAACATTAATTTGTTACGATCTGTTAGATGAGTGCATTAGAGCAGTAAATAATGGTACAGTAGTTCCAGAACATATCTATGTAGTAGATAATGGCGGAACTTATGAAAATAAATATAGCAATGTAATAGTTGTTAAACCTGGGCATAATGTTGGTTGTGCCGCTAGTTGGAATTATTTTCTAATGAATGCTGAAGGTCCCTGGATTATTTCTAATGATGATATAATTCCAGAAGAACACGCTATTGAAGAAATGCTAAAAGCTTATGATGAAGATAATATTGTAGGTTCTACTTTACTACGCGGGAATCTATTTTCTTTCTTTATGCTATCACAGAATATCATAGATAAAGTCGGATATTTTGACGAGAAGATTTCTCCAAGTTACGCTTACTTTGAAGATAACGATTATATGCGTAGATGTACTTTAGCTGGTATTGGCGTAGTAACTGCTAATGCTGTTGTAGAACATAAACACAGTGCTACACTTAATAGAATGCCCAAAGAAATGAAGGCCCAACATAATCGCCGTTTTGAATTGGCTAGAAATAACTATATTAAAAAGTGGGGCGGAATGCCTGATAAGGAAACTTTAACAACTCCGAGGCCCCTATGAAGTGTGAAATTTGTGGAGAAGATACTGATAATAATAGTTTCTTTGTAGCAGTAGATACACCAGTATATATGAATATTTGGTTTCATCGCGGCTGTATTCATACTTATCAAGAGGCTTATAATTATGTCTCAAAAAATATTTCAGCTTTGTGTGAGAAGTATAAACAGGATTCTTTAGTTATAACTAAGAATAGAAAACAGGTTAAAAGGAAATAAGATGGAAAAAGGATTGAAGGTACTTACTGTTTCAGATTTTGGAGTTAAGACCGGTTTTGCTAGAGTGATGGAAAGTTTAGTTAATAACTTTCCAGAGAATTATGATATTTATTCTTTGGCAATCAACTATCGGGGAGATTATTACAATACCAGAGCAAAGTTATTTCCAGCCATGTCTGGTGGAGATTTATATGGTATTGGTAGAATTAAACCTTTAGTAGAAGGTATTAAACCCGATATAATTTTAATTCTACAGGATAGCTGGATTGTAGAGAAATATCTAGAACAAATAGAAGATGCTCTAGATAGAACAATTATTTATACTCCTGTAGATGCGGGGCCGTATCTTTCTAAGTGGACTGCTAAGTTTAATAAAGCCAAGAAGATTTGTGCTTATACAAACTTTGGGCGAGATGTTTTGATAAATTCCAATCCGCTTATTGAAGATATTAAAATTATTCCTCACGGTATTGATACTACAGCATTCTTTCCTATTGATAAAGTAGAAGCTAGAAAAAATATTAGGCGCATGAGCGATGAATTTATTGTACTAAACTACAATAGAAATCAACCTAGAAAGAAACTTGATGTAGCTCTAAAAGGATTTTCTATTTTTGCAGAGAAGCATGACGATGCTAGATATTATCATCATGCAGGTGTAGAAGATACTGGTTGGAATATCATAGAATTATCTAAGAGATATGGTGTAGAAGATAAGTTAATTCTTACTTCCATGAATACTTCTCCTACTAATGGTATTTCAGATAAAGCTTTAAATATTATTTGTAATGTGGCAGATGTGGGCATTAATACTTCTTTAGGCGAAGGCTGGGGTTTGTGTGTCCATCCTGATGCTAATATTATAACTACTAAAGGCTATAAAAGAATTGCTGACGTAGAAGTTGGTGATAAAGTCTTCGATGCTTCTGGTTTAATTCAAGAAGTTAAACGTACTTACAAGCGCCGAGTTGAAGAAGACTTGGTAGAAATTAAAGTTACTAAATGTTACCGCCCAATTGTAGTTACTAAAGAACATCCTATCTTTACTAAGAATGGTTTTAAGCAGGCTAAAGATATTACTGAGGACGACTATATTTATAGTCCTTACATTAATCTTCCAGTATTTAATGGCAGAGTTGATTTCGCAAATTATTGTCATCTACCTTATACAGATAAATATATGTATATTTCTGGCAAGGGATTTAATAATAAGATTTCTTCGGTAAAAGAATTAGAAGAACTTAGAGTGCTGCTTAATAGTAACATTGATAAGAACGATTACAAAAGATTTTCTAGATTTGTAGATACTACTTCTACAGATTTTACTACTTTTATTGGTTATATAGTAGCTTTTAGTTCCAAACTAAATAAATTATACAGAACAGATGCGAGATTTAGAGAGGTAGTTTTTAAACTCTTTGGTTACGTAGCAAAAAGTTTAAACAAAGATTTGTATAAATTATTTACTACCATTTATAAAGACCAATCTATTTATCTTCAAATGAATAGAAAAGCTCTGTTAAATGTTCTAAATACTATTATAGAAAATAAGAGTTATTATAATAAAAATAATTATCAGTATACAATTGCTTTTAGAAATGTAGAAAATATTTATATTGTAGAATTAATTCTTTCGCAATTAAGCGCGCACTACAGCCAATTCCAGATTAAGAATGATGGCACAGTTTACTTTGTATTAAATCGAAATATTTTCAAGGTTTCCGGTTCATCTAAAACTAAGAAGAGTCACAATAAAGTAGACGATCTTCTTGGTGTATATTGTAAGGTTATTAATGTAGATACAGTACCTTATTCTGGAAATGTATATAACCTTGAAGTAGAAGATTCGCATACTTACTTAGTCGAAGGTTATGCAGTACATAACTGTAACTTTGAACATGCTTGTACCATGCGTCCTCAGATTGTACCTTACAACTCTGCTAATATAGAATTGTTTGCTGAGGGTAGAGGAATTTTTATGAGTATTGATCATACTGAAGTTTTACCTGGAATTCTTACTGAAGGCAAAGCAGTTTCTCCTGAAGAAGTGGCAGATAAACTAGAGTATGTATACAATAACAGAGAAGACGCACAGACTTGTGCGATAAACGCCTATAATTATTTCACTGGTGATAAGTTTAAGTGGAGTAATATAGCTAATCAGTTCGTTGAGATTTTTGAACAATGATAACATGGCCTAGTGATACTAAAGAAATTACAGATCAGATACGCACGGCTATCGGTAGAAATATTACTTTTCATACTCATGCTAATTCTACTGACTGCCCAACGTGTTTACTAGATCCTTTATCTGGTAAATCTACTGACCCATTTTGTCCCACTTGTGGTGGCACTGGATATATAACAGTAGAAACAGATACAGAAGTTCTAGCACATATTAATTGGAATTCTATCGGGGATCAGATTCTTACTCCTGGTGGGCATATTTTTGATGGGGACTGTCGTCTATCTATTGAATATACTTTAGCTAATATGGTTTTGGTTACTACAGCAGATTATATTTTAGTAGATACTAAAAAGACTTACATGAAAAACTATGACATCCGAGGATTTAAAACTCCCAATAGAATTATAATTTCTGTTGTAGAAGATCCTAGAGATATATAGAGGATACAATGAGAAAATTTGATGACGCTGTTTCTACAGCGGACTATTTTGCAAGAATCGCAGTTAAAGTAATTCTTACCGCACTTGAAGACGATGGAACAGTAACCCCGGAATTACGCAAAGCTGTATTAGATTCTGTTAATGATTTAAAGAGAAATATCGTAAGATATGTTTATGAAGTAAATGAGTAATATAGAGAGAGTTGCTAGATTATTATCTATTGATATTGGGGAAATTGACCAGAGTAAAATAGAGAGAGTCATATTTGGTTTAATGAAAGAAGACATCGCTAATATTTATCACACAGTTATAATAAATGGCATGTCGGGTATCTTTGAAGTTTCTAACTACACCAATCTATTAGTGCATTTAATAGATACTGTAGATTATTACCTAAACAAAGAAGCCGAATTTAAAGAATATCTAGCGCCTCTCTCTATTACTAAAGATGGTATAGCAATTAAATATCCTCCAAACCTAGAAATCCTAGGAAACTATGGTCACTATATAGCAGGCAAAGTTTCTGCCGGAGGCAATGTCAGGGGTAATCCCAAGACTGCTGCTGGATGGATGGCTATTTATATTAAATTTAAAGACCGAGAATCTAAGTTTACTGATAAGAAACACCGTAAGAATAAGAATACCAAAGAACAGAAACACGAGTATTATCTTAGGAAAAAGGCAGGTAAAACTGCTCTTCCTGCACAGAGTTCTTCTAGCACAGATTATGAAGAAATTATGGATGCTAGAGTTGCTTATTGGCAAGGGATTAAGAAAGCTCCTTTTTGGTATTGGTTTGCTGAGCCGGCAGATGATACATTTGCTTTTCCAAAGCAGCATACTTTTGCTTTGGAAGAAGAACTTTATATTAATCTTATTAATTATGTAAATAGAATAAACGAATCTTTATTCAAAACTTTAGTTATAGAAGACAAGATTGATATAGATAAATGGGCCGAACATCAGATTACTAGGATGGAACAGTATGCTGGTGAATACGGTGTTCCAAGATTAGAAGAAGCTTATGAAGAAAGCGAATATACTGCTGAATCGGCTACTTTAAGTACCGGCAAACATGAATCTCCTGATTCTGTGTATAATAAACTTCTATCAGGAGAATATATAGTTGCTAAAAAGATAGAAGAGACAGTTAATGATTCTGGGGATATAATAAGAATTCGCAGAGTATTTAGAATTGCTGATACTGGTAGAAAGATGCTTACTGGAACTTCATTCAAAAATGTTATTAGGAAGAGATTCTAATGATACAGGAACGTAGTATAGAATTATCTGTAGTAAAATTTATGCGGGGAATTCTAGACCCATCAGTAAATGCTATTGATGAAGTAGAGGAAGAAGAAACTATGTCTACTCCTACAGTAGCTACTTATTGGGTAAGAAAAACTCCCCGCTATATTCAAGAGGGAGATGCTAGAGGTTTTGATATTTACTATTGGCAAGCAGTTATTTATGCTAGCACTAAAACACAGCGGGATAACATTGCTTATAGTATTTATGAACAATTGGCAAATCATAATATAGAAGTGTTTGACTTTTCAAACACTACTGATATAAATGAAACATCTTTATCTAGATTAGGTGTACTTCTAGTTGATAGAGTTTTGTGTGACCCAATACGTTCACAAAATCCTATTCCAGATAAACTTCGTTATCAAACGCTTATAACTTTTCAAACAGTATTTCAGGAGGATTAAATGGCTGATAGATTAGCCGTTAGCTTTAAGCAGCTCGCCCCAAGAATTGTTAGCAAATATGGCGAGTATAGACCAGCCAGAGTCCAGAGATTCGAGATTCGTGGGAATATTCCTACACGGGATATTCTAGAACATGGCGACGCTTTGGCTGCTGGTATTGTTACTGACATTCCTGAATACACAGCTACGATTAGCGCAATGGATGTTTCCATTAAACTATTTTCCGCATTAACTGGAACTGATGCTACAGCATATCCTGCTGGAGGCGTTTCAATTAATTCCTTGACTACCATCGATCTTATCGGGGATGTTAAGAGTGAAACTGTAGCTGATTATGTCAAAACAGTATATTTAAGAAAAGCCCGCGTACAAAGTATGCGTTTGGCTTACTCCGTAGACGGAGATTCAACAGAGGAATATGTACTTGGTACTAGTACTCGTCAGTGGTTCTCACATGACGTAATTGTAGAAGAATTTGACGCTTCAGTAGCTTCACCAGCAACTCTAGCTAATACACCAGAAGTTTTAAAGAATGGCAACTACGCTATTTCTGTATTGTTAGATGGTGTTCATTTAACTGAAGTTTCTGCTGCTCCTGGGGACGGCGAATATTCTATTTCTGGTACAAGTCTTTCCTATAATGCTACTTCGGGAACTTTAATTGTAACTTACAAAGCTAGTGCAACAGTTGCATGGACTGATATTCGTGATACAACAATTCCTGTAGCAATTTCGGGTAAGAATGTTCCTGTAACAATTTCTACTAATAGTATTCCAAGAGTTCAGAGTGTTAATATTAATGTTGATCTAAAAGCAGATACTATTAAAGAGCAGGGAAATGTTGAAGTAGTTGGTTATACTTATCAAATTCCTGATGTAACCGGTGATTTAGCTGTACTTGATACAGACCTAGAGCTTATGGCCATGTTTAGCACTGGCAATATTGATAGCACTGACACCGAATTTAGAGCTTGTGAGTTGACTGCAAATTATGGACTAGACCTTCAAATTGAACTTCGTGATCCATCAGATCCTTGCACCACAAGCGGTTCTGTATTAAAGACAATTTATGTACCTAATATTCAAATTACTGGTGAATCTTATACTTCCAACGTTGGCAACAACGTAACCCACACCTTTAACTTCAAGTCCGCTGACGCGAACGTGATTGTTTATTCGGGTGCAATGGCATAGTTTAATAACCAAGGATTCTATAAAGGGGCCAGCTCGTAATAGAGTCTGGCCCCTTTTTTGTTGTATATAACATAAGGAGAAGAAAGATGGATATAGCAAGTTTATTTAAATGGTCTACAGTGTGTTTTATTAAAGATGAGACCGGAAGAATAATTAAGGATGAAAATGGGGAACCTATAAAAGTTTATATTAGAGTCATTGGTGACAATGATTTAGATGAATGCAATAGATACTCTTTTAAAGTTTCTAAGTCTTTGCGGAAAGATTACGAAAGCAGAATTGATGAACTAATTCCCGATATTTCGGAATTAGATAGAGAGCAACTTATTTCTTTAATAGTTTTAAATGAAGCAGATCAAATCTATAAGCAAGCAAATAGAGAAGTAGAAGTTAAGTACCCCAAAGACCCACAAGATTTAACTCTTTCTGAAGAAGAAAGATTTGAGGAAGAGAAGGCCGCTTATTTTGATAAGATTCAAGCAGCTACCATAGATAAGATTAATGAACTTATTGATGCGCAAAAAGAATACTATCGTCAATACGATGAAGGTAAATTAGTAGATATTGCTAAGAAAACTTATCTAGATAGAATTCTATATAATGAATTAACTAAAGCATACAACGATGCCATTATTTACTATTCTACCTACGATGATGAAAAATTTTCAGAAAGAAC
>Ga0265297_10004836_pt1 | contig 21386 bp, 25 predicted proteins | sample Munlanlwell13791_FD_192502 | JGI IMG/M metagenome (GOLD analysis project Ga0265297, IMG submission 192502) | Leachate microbial communities from a municipal landfill in Southern Ontario, Canada - Leachate well 137-91 | ecosystem: Engineered > Solid waste > Landfill > Unclassified | place...
ACTCCAACGGCAAAACCAATTAGTTTTGAAGAAATGAATAAAAATTTTGGACCGTGTGGACGGGTAAGTGTATTGATGTATCACCATATCCAAGAAATGGAGACAGCTAAAAAGAGAGGTCAAACAAACCTGACAGTTAGTCCGGAATATTTTCGAAAACAAATGCAATATTTGAAAGATAAAAATTATAACGTAATTGGGATGAATGATTTAAAAAATTTTTTAGATAATGGAGTAAATTTGCCGGCTAAAGCAGTATTGTTAACAATGGATGATGGTTATAAGGACAACTATGAAAAAATGTATCCAATATTAAAGGAATTTGGATACAGGGCGACAGTTTTTGTAGCAACCGGACTGATAAACAATTTTGATTATTTAAGTTGGAGTGATATGGAAAATATGAAAGATCTGGTTTATTTTGGTAATCATACCTGGTCACATCATAATTCGAGCGGAACAGAAGAAAAACAAAATGAAGAAATCGGAACTGCCGACAAACAGTTAAATGAGCACGGATTTAATAATTTAAAAATTTTTGCTTATCCCTATGGCAGTCCAAGTGGAATTGCCCAGGAAGTATTGAAAAATGATGGCTACAAAATTGCTTTTACGACCAATCATGGCAGTATTTTGTGTAAAGGAAAAAGTTTGGAATTACCAAGAGTTAGAATTGGTGATGCCCTATTAAGTAATTTCGGTTTGTGATTTAATGTAAGAGTGAAGGCATATAAAATTGTCTCTGTTTTGTTTTTATGTTTAGCGGTGATAGTGGTTTCTGAACCGTATTGGCCGCAGTGGTTTTCCAGACAGGATAAAATTAACCCGGAAGAGATTGCGGAAACTAATGATAAAGAAGCGAAAGTAGCGATTTTTAATAATAAAGAGGTGGCAATACCTGGAAATTTGTTGGCCGAAACAGAAAAAAAATCAGCCAAAATTTTAGGTGACAATAGTGGTAACAAAAGAATAGAAGTTGATTTAACCAAGCAACAACTTTACGCCTATGAGGGCGACAGGTTAGTTTTTACATTTTTGATATCTTCGGGTTTATGGGACAGAACACCAACGGGAACATTTAAAGTTTGGATAAAGGTGAGGTCTCAAAAGATGTCGGGAGGATCAAAAGAGTTGGGAACCTATTATTATTTACCAAATGTGCCTTATGTGATGTTTTTTTATAACGATAAGGTACCTAAGAAAGTTGGTTATAGTTTGCACGGAACTTATTGGCATAATAATTTTGGAAAACCAATGTCGCATGGATGTATTAATATGAAAACATCAGAAATAGCTCAAATTTATCCTTGGGTGGAAATAGATACTCCGGTGATTATTTACGGAAAATATCAGAATAAGAAAGTAATATGATTTGGGTAATTTTGGGGGTAAGTTTTTTGATTAGACTGATTGGTTTGGATCAATCTTTGTGGTTGGATGAAGCAATCTCGGCCAATGTAGCAAGAATGCCAATTATAGATATTGTTAAAAATTTTTCTGTAAGTGATTTTCATCCACCATTGTATTATTTGTTTTTGAATGTCTGGACTAAAATATTTGGGAATGGAGTAGTGGTAATGAGAATGAGTTCGGTGTTGTTCTCCTTGGTAACTATTTGGTTGATTTATAAAATCGGTAAGGAAATTAAAAATAAAAAAATAGGAATTTGGGCAGCGATATTTTTGGGAGTAAATCCACTGTTTATTTATTTTTCTCAAGAATTGAGAATGTATATGATGACAGTAATGCTGTTGACCGGGGCATTATATTTTTGGATCCATTCGATAAAATCGGAATTCAGAATAAGTTGGAAAAATATATTGGGATTTAATGTTTTAATTTTTTTAAGTTTTTTGACGTTCTATGGATCGATTTTTTTGACAGCAACCATGCTTTTGTATTTATTGATTAATAAAAAATTTAAATTATTTTTCTTGGACAGTATGGGAATAATTTTGGCAATTTTGGTAATTAGCCCCCTACTTTTGACTCAAATAAAATATTCAGGAACAATGTTGACCCAAGTAATTAACTGGACATTGGTTTTGGGGAAAGTAAATTTAAAGAATTTATTATTGATACCGCTTAAGTTTAGCGTCGGAAGAGTCAGTTGGTATCCAAAAATTATTTATTATGCAACGGCAGGGGTTTGGACATTGATTGTTTTTGGATTGGTAGCTAAGGGGTTAATAAAAAATAAAATATGGAGATGGTTGATGATTACTCCAATAATTTTGGGAATTATTTTTTCAATTAAATCGCCATTATTACAATATTTTCGCTTTTTGTATTTAGTGCCAATTTTGGCATTGGTGTTGGCTATATCAATTAAAAGTAAGGTGCTTAAATATCTTTTGACCGGTGGATTTTTGATTTTTAGCGTAATGTATTTATTTAATTCCAACATGCATCGGGAAGATTGGAAAGGATTGACGGCAGATTTAAATGAGAATGAAAATATTTATATGATAGAGTCGTTTGCTGACCCGATAAAATATTACAATCCCAAAATTAAAATTAGAGATATCAAGGCAATTGAGCCAAGTGAAGACAAAATAACAATTGTCCCTTTCGGCGGAGCAATCCATGGAATAAATTTTTTTGAAAAACTGGAAAAGTTAGGTTATCGTCGGACTTTTGAAAAAAGTTATCGGGAAAATAAATTGGAAAAATGGGAAATGAAGTAAAAATAAGTGGGTATTCTTCTTATTTAATCACTAAATCCAAAATAAAGAAATATATTTAATTTAATTAAAATTCATTTATAATGGTCAACATGAAATATATTTTTATATCAGGAGGGGTGGTTAGTGGTTTAGGAAAAGGAATAACATCAGCTTCTGTTGGTTTAATCCTGAAAAATAGAGGGTATAGAGTCACTAATATTAAGATTGATATGTATCTCAATGTGGATGCGGGAACTATCAGACCACAGGAACACGGTGAGGTGTTTGTAACCAAGGATGGAATGGAAACAGATCAAGATTTGGGTAACTATGAAAGATTTATTGGCGAATCGCTTGATAAGTCCAACTATATTACTACAGGTCAAGTCTATAAGGCGGTAATTGATAGAGAAAGAGCTTTTGGCTATGAAGGTGAGGATGTTGAAGCAATTCCCCATGTAACCGATGAAATAACTGATCGAATTAAGAGAGCAGGAAAATCAAACAAAGCAGATATTGTTATAGTTGAACTTGGTGGAACTGTTGGTGAATATCAAAATAGTTTATTTTTTGAAGCAAGTAGAATTTTGAGGCTGAAACAGCCGAAAGATGTGATTCAAATACATGTGACTTATTTGCCTTTTCTTAAACATATTGGCGAATTAAAAAGTAAACCTGCTCAACAATCAACACATTTGTTAAACGCGATTGGGATACAACCAGATTTTATTGTGACGAGAAGTGAGAAATCAATTGATGAAAAAAGAAAAGAGAAATTAGCCGTGTTTTGTAATCTAAATAAAGAAAATATTATTGATAATCCAGATGTAAGAAGTGTATATGTTTTACCAGAACATTTTGAAAAACAAAAATTTAGTGAAAAAATACTTAAGAAGTTAGGTTTAAAGGTAAGAACGGCAAGTGGCTATCTTGAAAAATGGAATAAATTTGTAGAAAAAAAAGAAAGAGCCGTAAAAACAATAAAGATTGCCATGGTGGGAAAATATTTCGCAACTGGTGATTATAAATTAACTGATTCTTATATATCAGTGATTGAAGCAATAAAACAGGCTGCTTGGACGATAGGTTTGGTTCCGGAATTGTCTTGGATCAATAGTGATGATTTTGAAAAAAACAACTTTAAGGCAAGTGACTTTGATGGAATAGTAGTGCCACAGGGTTGGGGAAGTAGAGGTGTTGAAGGCAAAATTAAAGCTGTTAAATTTGCCAGAGAAAACAAGATCCCCTATTTGGGTTTGTGTTTTGGAATGCAAATGGCAGTAATAGAATTTGCCAGAAACGTGGTGGGGTTGAAAGGAGCTAATTCAGTAGAGGTTGATAAAAACACAAAATATCCAGTAGTTCACATAATGCCTGATCAGTTGGAATATTTAAAAAACAAACAATATGGCGGAACTATACGTTTGGGATCTTGGCCGTGTAAACTAACTCCAAAGACTAAACTTTTTGATGCTTATAAAAAATTCGGACAAAATAAAGATGCTCCCTGGAATAGCGAAAAAAATTCAAAATCTGACTTAAGCAAAATTGATAATGTAATCCATGAAAGACATCGACATCGATATGAATTTAATAATGAATATCGGAACAGGCTGGAAAAAGCGGGATTGACAATTTCTGGAACATCGCCAGATGGTAAACTGGTCGAAGCAATTGAAATAACTAATCATCCATTTTTTGTAGCAACTCAATTTCACCCAGAATATATTGCCAGACCATTATCACCACATCCAGTGTTTTTAGCTTTCCTGGAAGCTATAAAAAATAATGTTTAAAAAAGGGAGTTTTGTTTCTATCTACGGGGTAGATGGTACCGGGAAAACAACCGTGGTTAATGAGTTGCAGAAGCGATTTTTTAAAGAAAAAAATAATTTTTTGAACTTCGATCAATTTGAAGATAAAAAACTAAATAATCCTTATGTTTTGTCAAAAAAGAGTGTAATTAAATATGGTTCTGAAAACTCGCAATTTTTTCATTACATAGGGTCTAATATTTTTCAGGGAGATATTATTAGTAGATTTAAAGAAGATGGAAAATTTGTGGTTAAAAGCAGGTGGTTTTTAGATATTTTTGCTGCTTTTTCCTATCGTGGATTGGATTTTATTGAAGATTTAAAAACTAAAATACCATTTTTGATCCCTGATGTCTCTGTCCTTCTTGTAGTGGATGAGATTGAAAGAATATCCCGGATTAGAAATAGAAAGACGAATAATTTAGATGATTTTGACTTAGAAAAAGTAAATTATAAAAAAGAATATTTACGTCAAAGTTTAAAAGAAAAAATTTATAATGAAAAAAATTTTTTAGAAATTGATACGACTAATAAAAACCCAGGTGAAATAGCTGATATTATTTTAGATTTTTGTAAAAAATTAAATGAGTAAAATTGCTTTTGATAATGACTTGTATTTAAAATTACAATTTGAGGCTTTTGATAAAAAACAAAAGGAAAACGATGGTTTAACATTCTTCGAATTTGGAGGAAAACCATTTGGTGATAATCACGCAGCAAGGGTTTTGCCGGGTTATGATCCGGATTTAAAGGCTAAACTATTAAATAAATTAGAAAAAATAGCAAAAATAGTAATAGCTCTTAACGCTAGAGATATTTTAAGTTTCCCATATGGAAGAACATTAAAAGGACGGATTCGAGGAGACTCGGGTTTAAGATATGACGATGAAGTGATTAGATTGGTTTTGGAAAGCAATAACAAAGGATTTAAAATATCTGAGGTAGTACTAACATGTGTGCCTGTTGAGAGTAATAAAATTATTGACAGTGAAATTGAACAATTTAGAAAAAAATTAGAGAAAAATGGAATATCGATGAAAATAAATTATGAAATTGGAAAATACCCAGATGTAATAAGCATTAAAAATCCCACCTCAGTTTTTGTTAAAAATGATCGTATTGCTGAAAATAGAAATTTGGTGGTAGTGAGCCCCGGAGGTGGGAGCGGAAAGTTCGGGTTAATTTTGTCAGAAATATATTTTGCAATTAGTTCTGGGATTAACCCAAATTTTATTAAATTTGAAACTTTCCCTGTTTTTAATCTGGGAACTGAACATCCACTAAATTTAGCTTTTGAAGCGGCAACTGCTGACTTAAAAAATAAAACGAAAGAAATTAAAGGTGGAACAAATTATAATAAAGATATTGAAAATTTTTTGCTGTTAAAGAGGTTGTTGAGAGAAATGAAATACAAAGGATCTTTATCGAAATTAAATTCACCGTTAGATTGGGGCGTAAATGTAATAGAAAAAGGGATAAAGAATATGGAATTGGTAAAGATTGCTTGTAAGGAGGAGATTTATAGAAGAAAAGAAAGATATAAAAATGAAATTAAAGAGGGGTTTGAAAGAGAGGCTACTTTGAATAGGGTCAACAATATTTTAAAAAGGTTCGATAAGTTAAACTAACTTATTTTTTCTTGTCGAGTTTATCGACACCGAGAATTTTGACACCAAAATAGACAATTAAAGCGATAATAATGAAATCAATAAAACTACTAATAAAACTACCCCACATAATTTTGGCACTACCAATGGCAAAATAATTTTCTTTTAGATCCCCGGCCCGACTGACAAGAAGACCAACCACCGGATTGATAATGTCATTAACAAGGGAAGTAATAAATTTGGTGATGGAGCCACCTAAGATGAAGCCAACAGCTAAACCAACTACTCCTTGAGATCGAATAAACTTAATAAAACCTTTCATAGATAGGATATTATAAAATATAAACTCATGATAAATAATACTTTAACCGAAATAAATAGAAATATCAAAAAAATGGGGATGGTGAAGGCGATTAATAGATTTATGAATAAGTGTAATACTGAGGTGGTAGTACAAAGAAGTCAGGAAATAAACCAGATATTGAAAAATGCATCTGGGGTAATAGTGGCTAACCATCCGGCAGAGGCCGATGTTTTGGCGATATTGTCGGCAGTTAAAAAGAGGAAAGATGTTTTTTTGATAATAAATTCAAACTTAAAAAATATAATTCCGGAATTGGATAAACATTTGATACCGGTTTTTATTTATAACAAGGCAGTGGAAAGTTTTGAAGGTAAGGTAAAAATGAAAATGTTGGATGTGTTGCACAAAATGCCGAAATATTCTCCCCAAGAAGAGAAAGAAAAAAATATTGAAAGCATAAATGAGGCAATAGAAAAGGTGAATAAAGGTGGTTTGGTGATAATTTTCCCCGATGGAGGAGACAAAAAACATGGTTGGTTTTTTGGGGTGGGACATTTGATTCACGGAATAAAAAATGAAAAAAGTTTTGTAATCAGAGCATATATTGAAGGAACATCTAATTTCGACTATCTAAGATTAATTCCAATTGTCGGAAAATTTTTGCCAAAATTTAAAATCAGTTTTGCCAAACCAATAAAAATAAATGAGATTAAAAAAGACAATCCAAAAGAAACAACAACTCATTTGGAAAATAAATACTGGAAATGGAGAGGGGTCTTTTGGCTGTGGTCAAAATTAAGTAAGAATAATTTATGGTTAAAGATGCTATTTATCTTTTTGATAAATAAACCCTAATTAAGAGAGGCAATAGTAAGATTAAGAAAAGAAGCAAAACTAACCCAGGCTAAATAAGGCCAGAGTAAAATTGAAGCGGTTTTGTTTAGTTTCCAAAATTTGATAATGGTAATTAAAATAGCAATCCAAAGCAAAACGATTTCATAAAAAGCCAACATGGGTTGTCGAAGTCCGAAAAATAAATACGACCAGATAATATTTAAAATTAATTGAACCCAGAACCAAAGTAAATTATTTTTTTTGGTCCAAACTAAATAAAGAGCGATACCCATAAGGAAAAAAAGTAAAGTCCACACAGGGGCAAAAATCCACGATGGCGGATTGAATGAGGGTTTAACCAAATCGGTCAGATACCAGCTTTTGACAGAAGTAGACGTGGCCAAACTACCAAGAATACCGGCACCTTCGGTGATTAAAATGCAAAAAATAAATTTAGTCAGATTAAACTTGGTCTTTTTTTGAGCAGATCTCATGGGTCATAATAATTTTATCACCTATTTGTTTAACTTTTTTAAAACCAATCTTTTTATAAGTGTGAATGGCGGGTACATTATCTTTGGAAACTTGTAGCCAAAAACCGGTAACTTCATCTTTTGATGATTTTAAAACATCATTGAAGGTGGTTTTTAAAAAAGGATAAGATAGTCCTTGTCCTCTAGCCTGATCATATAATCTAATAGAAAAAGTAAAATTAAATTTGGGATCGAGTTTTACAGGTGGAATTTTGGGACCAAACCAAGTAATACCAAATAAATTATTATTTTTATCAACAAGAGTATAGATAATCCTGCCTTTGGTTAACCATTGATCAAAAGCAGCTCTATCTTTAAAACGAGTCGGATCTGAAGTAGATTTTTTAATTTCAGGATCGGTATTGCTATATGTAATTAGCTGATCGATTTGACAATCTAATATCCCCTGTTGAATAAAAACATCCTGGTTTATTTTCATAAAAACAAAATTATCTTTTAACTGATTTTTTGGCAGCAGTATCGTAACATTCGGAAATTAAAGTTTTGGGATAATCGGGATAATCGGTAAGACTGGAACATTCAATAACTCCGTTACCGTCGGCGACAATTATCCAAATATCATTATCTTTGACGGCATAAAAATAGCCACCACCACCTTGAGAAGTGGCGGTACCACTGGCATATTTACCGTCGTTAGTGGAGACTTTAACGGTAATGTCGTCGGTTTTGGACCAATTATTTTTTTTGAAGAGAGCAGCTTTAATTAGTTCACCTTCGTCGATAGTAGGAGTGGGGGTAGATTCGACAAGCTCACTATTTTCCGGGATAGAAGTAACGGTTGGAGTGACTTCAGTAAAATCATTTTTGGGTGAAGAATTAATGGCATTTTTTTGGCCTAAAAAATAACCACCGATACCAATACCTAAAACAACTAAAGTGATTATCATTCCTAAGAAAAAATTTTTCATAATTTATGGTTAATTATTTATTTTTACTTTTGCAACCACAAGTGCAACTTTCACCACACTGGCAACAAAAACGACAGGTTAATTCCTCACAAGCACATTTATCTTCCGGCTTGGTTAGTGGCATGCCACATTTTTTGCATTTATTTTCGGTCATATATCTTATATTAACACAAAATAGAATTTACATTCGGAATTCTAAAATTAAGGGTAAGTGGTCGGAAATTTCGTTATTAGGGACAGAAAAGTTAGTTATTTTGACATCGGGACTAACAAAAACAAAATCGGCAAATAATTGTTTGTTTTCATATTTTGCCCAAGATATCTCGTTTCTGGTGGTAGGAATTTTAAATTCTTTAATTAAATTTTTGTAACCATTATCCTCAAACATTTGAACACTTTTAATATTTAAATCAAGATTAAAATCACCACCGATAATTTTTGGACCGGAATAATCTTTCAAAAAATTAATAATTGATTGAGATTGTCTTAGACGATTTGGAGTATCTTGTTTATATCCTGGATAAGCAAGGCCATGAAAATTAACTATGTTTAAAATATTATTTTTGGTAGTTTTTATTTTTGTAAAAATACCTAAACCTATTTTTTAATCTTCTTTACCAACGGTTTTATTTTCCAAAACTTTTAGGTTATTTTTTACAAAAGTAACATTATAGCTAGCTTCTTTACCTATTCTCTGATGGTCAAAAAAATATTGATAATCATCTTTTAGGTAATCTAGACAAAATATTTCTTTTTTTGGATTATCGTATTCCTGAAAACAAAAAATATCAGTAGTGGGAATATTATCCAAAATAAATTGTTTTATGCTGGGGACTTGTCCCCGCCAAGCGTTGAGAAAAATTATTTTCATAATTTATTTTTTTAAAATGTTTTTAAAATAAAGTAAATGCCAAAAAATATGAAAAATAGAAACTAAGGCCATTATAATCCCAAACTCAACATGAAACCACAAAAAGGGCAGATACCAAGAAAGAGATATTTTTTGATCGATAGAAAAAGCTAAAATAAGACCGATAATTCCTGAGATTAAAAAACTAACAAGGAGGATTGTGTTCCAAATTCGACGATGAACGATCAAATTTATTTTTTTGGTTTTAACTAAAAGAATACTAAAAAAATAAGCAATAAAAGTAAGAAAAAATAATAATAAAAAATGATAACTGTTCATAAATTATTCTAGAATAATAGCCTGATCGTGACAATTATTAATGGCTAACTGTAAATTGTCAGAGCTTAAATTATTTGACGAAATAACTTTGGCAATTCGACCAACCATTTCAAAATGGGAAGAATCAATTTGAGCACATTTACCACAACCACGGCAACGATTTTCCAAAATGGTTAATTTATGAAAATCGGTAGGAGTAATGTTTTGGTCGTTTTGATTGATGGAATTGTTGGAATCTTGATTAGAATTTTGGTTTAAAGATAAATCATTTTTGATTTGGAATAAAACAAAAACCGACGAAGAAACCAATAAGACGGGAATTATTATTTTCAATTTATTTTTATTTTTCATAATGATTGATTATATAAATGAAAGCTGAAAAATAACTTAAATTAGACCCCGCATTTAAGCAGGGTCTAATGAAAAAAGAAGATAATAAATTTATTGAGAATTTAAAATGATAGTTTTGCCGGTAATACTACCATCAGTATTTTCATCGCCCATAACAGAAATTTTGGCACCAACTTTTAGATCGGTTTTGGAGGCAGTAGTAGACTGATTAACGGCAGTAGAATCAGAAATTAAAACGATTTTGGAACTACCATTAGTTGTTTTGATAGTGATAGATGAGCCATCGACTTTGGTAATTTCACCAATATTTTGTCTAGGGCCAGACATTTGAGGATTATTTCTTTGACCGGTATTTTTATTGGTTCCGGCTTGAAATTGTCTATTTTTACCGAAAGATGGGGTTTTACTTTTTTGATAAAAAAGACCAAGAGTGAAACCAACTATTAGGAAAATAGTAGCAGTGATAATAGGAACAATGGGGACATTTTTTTTAGTTTCGGACATAAATTTAAATTAATTAAAAATTAATAATTAAGAATTTATAATATAAAAAACTGAAGCAAAACTGAATTACTCGTAACGAAGAGCTTCTATGGGTTGTAAATTGGAAGCCCGTTTAGCGGGATACCAACCAAAAATAATACCGATAACGACAGAAACGGTAAAAGCTAATAAAACAGAATATGGGGAAATGGCAAAAGTTGAGGAATTAATTCGTGAATAAACATATGAAGTTAAAACGCCAATAATAATTCCCAAAATTCCACCGGAAAAAGTAAGAATAACCGATTCGGTTAGAAATTGGGTGATAATGGTTTTCTTTTTGGCACCAAGAGCTTTTCTTAGGCCTATCTCACGAGTTCTTTCGGTGACAGTAACCAACATGATATTCATAATACCGATACCGCCAACAATTAAAGAAATAGCGGCCACACCGGAAAGAAGTGAAGTGAAAGTGCCGGCAACACTGGAAGCAGTAGATAAAAGATCTTCTTGAGATCTGATGGTAAAATCGGCTTTACTGGTATCGGTTAATTTGTGACGAGCTAAAAGAAAATAACCAATTTGGTTTTGGGCCTGAATCATAACATCACTACTGGCAGCTTCAACAGCAATTGAAGAAAGATAATTTACGCCAAATAATTGTTTCATGGCAGTTGAAAGAGGCACATAAACAGCATCATCAGAATCACTCATACCGGAAGAACCTTTGGCCACAGTAACACCAATGACAGTGAAATTTAAGCCATTAATACGGATAATTTCACCAATTGGGTTATAGCTGGAACTACCATAAAGAGTTTCTATAACAGTGGGACCCAAAACAACCACGTGACTGTTGGAATTGTAATCACTTTCGGTAATAAATCGACCGCCGTTAATTTTAAGATTGTGAACACCGGAATAAGTCGAAGTGACACCATAAACAGTGGTGTTAGTATTGGAAGCGCCAGCAACAACCTGTAAACGACCGGAATATTCCGGTGAAACAGCACTGACAGCAGAAAGACCGGCGGCTTTGAGAGCGGTGGCATCGGCTAAAGTTAAAGTTTTTCTGGCAGTGGCAGTTCTGACCCGACCAGAGCTCTGGGCACCCGGAGAAACCGTAATTAAATTAGAACCAAGAGAAGTAATTTTGGAAGCAACTGCGGCTTGGCTGGATTGACCGATAGAAATAAGGGCAATGACACTGCCGATACCAATAACAATGCCTAAGACAGCTAGACTAGTTCTCATTTTATTGAGCCTAAGAGTATTAAAACTTTCTTTAAGTAATTCAAAAAATTCAGTCATTTTTTTGAACCTCCTTTTTGATGATGGCAGTTTTGCGTTGATGATTAGTACTGTCTTTAACAATTTTCCCGTCTTTAATAAAGATAATTCTTTTGGCGTGTTCAGCGATATCCGGTTCGTGAGTAATCATAACAATGGTATGACCTTCATTATTTAATTTTTCAAAAATAGCCATAACTTCATCGGCTTGAGCTGAAGCGATGTTTCCGGTCGGCTCATCGGCTAAAATCATGGCCGGATTTAAAACCAGAGATCGGGCAATGGCGACACGCTGTTGTTGACCTCCCGAAATTTGATTGGAAGTATGTTGCATTCTGTCTCCAAGACCAACTAGTTTTAGGTATTTTTGAGCAATTTTTTCTCTTTCTTCTTTGGGGATACCAGCATAAGCCATAGGTAACATAACATTTTTTAAAGTAGTGGTCCGGGGTAAAAGATTAAAAGCCTGAAAAATAAAACCAATTTTTTTGTTGCGAATTTCAGATAATTCATCGTCGGATAAATTTTCAACATTTTGGCCGTCTAAAATATATTGACCACTGGTGGGTTTATCAAGAGCACCAAGAATATGCATTAAAGTGGATTTGCCGGAGCCTGATGGACCCATGATGGCAACAAATTCCCCTTCGTTGATTTGAAAAGAAACATTATCGACAGCGATAGTTTCTAAAAGTTCAGTTTTATAAACTTTAGAAAGATTTTTGACGGTAATAATTGGTTTGGTTTTGTTTTTCATTTTCGGATTAAAATCCCGGAGGACCGCCCATACCACCAAAGTTACTACTACTTCTGCTGCTGTTGGAAGAACTACTGAAAGCAGAAGTGGAATTGTTATTAGAATTAGCGTCGCTACTGACCGATGAAGAAATAATGGTATCGCCTTCACTTAATCCGGAAACAACTTCTGTTTGACTATCGTTGGTTTCACCAATGGTAATAGTAACAGTAGAGGTGGCATTATTTTTTATAGTCCTAACTGTAGTGGTACCATCGGAAGCAGTATCAATGGCAGTTGAAGGAATAAGGAGAATATCGGCTTTGGAATTAATAATGATGGTGGCAGTAACAGCCATATTGGTATAAATTTCTTTGTCGGTATTATCCAAAAGAACAACAACTGAATAAGAAGTAACTCCAGAGGTGGTAGTACCACTGACATCGACTGACAAAACTTCTCCGGTAAAAGTAATACCTTCAAAAGCATCCATAGTCATGGTGACTTTTTGACCAGATTTAATTTTAACGATATCGGATTCAGTTAGACTAAGAGTGGCTTGATACTGACCGGCCGGATTGGTAATACTACCAACAATGTGAGAAGTAACCGTGGAAGAACTTTCAGTGCTTTTGGTACCGGTAGAAACTGTAATTGATTGAGAAGTGTTGGAAATGATAACACCAGCAGCCAGACTTAAATTGCTGATGGTTCCATTTGATGGAGCATAAATAGTTGAAGAAACTTTTTTATAATTTTCATAAGCCTCTTTGGCCTGTTGACTGGCTTTGGCGACAAAAGCGGAAGAATTGTTGTATTTTAATTCGGAAGCTTTAAAAGTTTGATAGGCCTGAGTAACAGTTTTGTTAATAACCATTATTTCAGTGGGAGTATAGATAGCATGGGTTTTGGGATTAGTATTATTTTGATTCATTGATGTTTGAGTATCGAGGGCGACTAAATGAGCTTGATGATCGTTCCACATTTGAATATCGGCTGTAGTTTGATCGGTAATAGCAGTTTGATAGTTTTGTTGCATGGTTAAATAATTAGCCCAAGCCGTAATTTGGTTATTGGTACCTTCATCGTCTAAAGTTATTTCGGCAATTTTTTGACCTTTAGTAACAGTGTCGCCATTTTTAACATAAACTTTTTTAACAGTGCCGGTGGCACCGGTGGTAATACTGGTTTTATTGGAAGAAGTAATGGTACCTGTGGCAGAAATTGAGGTAACCAAAGTTCCTTTGGTAACTTGAGTGGTTTTGACTATGGCTTTTTTATTATTTGAAGCAGTTACTTTTGAATAAATAAACCAACCCGAACTACCGATTAATAAAACTAGTAAAACTATTTTTATGACCAAAGGAAAGGATAAAAACTTATTTTTTATATTAGAGAATAACTTCATGGGTAGGATTATGGTATTTAATACTGAAAGTTAACTGAAAATTGGTAAATGAACGGTGAAAGTAGTTCCTTTTTTTGGTTTACTATTAACTAAAATTTTCCCTTGGTGATACTCAACAATCTGTTTAGCGATAGAGAGACCGAGACCATAACCGCTATCTTTGTTTTTGGTACGAGCATTATCGGCTTGATAAAAGCGATCGAAAATGTGAGGCAAATCTTTTTGACCGATACCAATTCCGTGATCAACTATTTTGATAACTAGATGATTCTGTTTGGCTTGGGAAATTAATTTAATTTGAGTATTAGCGGAGCTATATTTAATAGCATTATCAAGAAAGATAACAAAAACTTCAGTTAATTTATTGGGATCACCAAATACTTTTTGGGGACCAATTTGACTAATTATTTTGATATTTTTTTTGTCAGCTTTTATTTTAATTTGAGAAATACTTTCTAAAATTATTTTTTTAAGAGAAATGCCTTGAAAATTATTTGATAGATGATTACCATCGAATCGACTTAGTTCAAGTAGAGAGTCAGAAAGAACTTTAAGTTTGTCGGTTTGATTAATACCACTATTAATAACTTTTTTGGCTTCTGGCAAATTTATATTTTTATCCCGAAGAGAAACTTCAAAAAGAGATTTTAAAGCAGTAAGTGGAGTACGTAATTCATGGGAAGCATCAGAGATAAAACGATTTTGATCTTCGGTCATTTTTTGGATAGGAGAAAGAGTACGACCGGCCAAAAAATAAGAAAGACTACCGGAAACAATTAAAATAACGCTGTTGATAATAGCTAAATTTATTAAAAGACGATTACGACTTTCGTTGATTAAATCGTCATCGATAAAAACTGGAGGAGGACCCGGATTTCGATCGTTAGTAATAAATTGTCTTTCAATTCGATTACGTTGGGAATTGGCAAAACGGGTAATTTCGATATTAATAAGCTGATAAATTAGAGCACTAAAAGATAAACTGATAATCATAATTATCAGTAAATACCAGGCAGTAAGTTTAAGACGAGCTTGTCTAAACATAACAAAACCCCTCTGTCGACAAATCGACATCTCCCCTTGATGAAAGGGAGAAAATAAATTTTTTGTAAAAATTAAATTGCATAAATTAATCGGATATTTTGTAGCCGAAACCACGGATGGTTTTTATAAGCGGGGGTTTGTTTTTGAAAGGCAGATCAATTTTTTGACGAAGATTGCGAATATAGACCTCAACCGTGTTGGGTAAGATGTCAGATTCATAACTCCAAACATATTGAATTAGTTGATCTTTATTTAAAATTTGATTTGGATGACGCAGGAAACATTCAAGAAGCGAATATTCTTTATTAGAAAGTTGAATTTCTTTATCTCCCCTTTTAATTTGATAAGTGGCACTGTTAAGTGAAAGATCACCGATAGCAAGAATTTTTCCATTTGCTTTTTGAGGACGACGGGAAAGGGCCCGAATACGAGCCAATAACTCTTCAAAAGCAAAGGGTTTGGTGAGATAATCATCGGCTCCACTATTAAGACCAATAATTTTGTCTTCCAGTTGGCTCTTGGCGGTGAGCATTAAAATGGGAGTGTGATTGTTATGGGATCGAAGTTTCTTGCAAACAGTTAGACCATCCATGCCCGGTAGCATTAAATCTAATAAAATTAAATCGTAATCTCCTGAGGAAGCTAAATCAAAACCGGCAATGCCATCATAGGCAACATCAGTCGTGTAATGTTCCTGCTCAAGACCTTTTTTGAGGGAATTGGCAATAAGGTGTTCGTCTTCGACAATTAAAATCTTCATGGTCTATATTATAACCCCGAAGCTGAAAACCGGCTGAAAATTACTTAAAGTACGGTATGTTCCAAAAATCAATCGGGTCGCAGGTGCGATAGTTGCGATTTAAATTGTCAATTTGTTTTTGATCGGTTGAAGATAATTTGAAATCAAAAATTTGGGAATTTTCTAAAATACGGGCGGGGTGAGTACTTTTGGGAATAACAATATTATCTCGATTAATAGACCAATTTAAAATAATTTGCGAGGGTGATTTGTGATATTTTTGACTCAGTTTTTTTATGACCGGGTCATCGAAGAGATGGACTTCACCCGGCTGAGGTTGGCCACCAAGAGGTGAATAACAAGTGACAGTAATGTCTTGAGCGTGGCAAAACCCGATTAATTCTGATTGAGAATTGTAAGGATGAACTTCGATTTGATTATTAGCTGGTTTTATTTTGGCATAAGTAAGCAGATCAACCAGCATCATAACGGTAAAATTAGAAACGCCAATTGATTTAACCAATCCTTTCTTAACTAAATTCTCCATGGCCTCCCATGTTTCTCTAATGGAAATTGGTTCTAATTTGGAACCTAAATTATTTTTAAAAGGAAGACCCCAATGAACTAAGTAGAGATCTAAATAATCGAGTTGAAGATCGGATAAAGTTTTTTGACAGGCTTTTAAAACATCTTTGCTTTTGTGATCCGTATTCCAGAGTTTACTGGTAACAAAAAGGTCAGAACGTTTAATTTTTGAACTGATAACTTCGGAAAAGGCCCGACCAATTTCTTTTTGATTATGATAAGCGCTGGCACAATCAATATGATGATAATTGGCCTGAGTGATAGCGTATTTAACAGCATTACCGACAGAATTTTTGGTAGACTTCCACGTGCCAAGACCAAGAAGAGGTATTTTTGTCTTCATGAATGAATTTTAACAGATGATTTATCTTTATAAATTTCTGAAACTAACATGAGGGCGGGTATCCCCCATCTGATAATTGGTTCCAGTGGTAACCAAATCAGTGAACCTAATTTATTTTCCAAAACAAGTCGGTGATACTGGATAATAATTAATATTAGTTGAAGGATAAAAAATAAAATCCAAGTTCTTTTTTTGACATTAGTAAAAGGAAAAACCAGATAAACCCAAGAATAATACCAGCTATACAAGGGATTAAGAGCAAAATAAAATAAAATTCCAAAACCGGCGATTTTAAATAAAATTTGTTTTATTTTTTCTTTAGTGAAAAAGATAAAAAATAAGGGAGCGGTGGCAAATTTGGTAGCAATAGATAAAATAAAAGCAATTATTCCCCATTTTTTTTGTTTAAGGGAAATTAAAAATACTGCCAGAAAAAAAAGGAATATCATGAGGAGATCGTTGTGAGAATTGACCAACAACTCTAAAAGAAGTAGTGGGTTGAAAAACCAAACAGCAAAAATTTTTTTATTAAATTTATTAATTTTTAGAAGTAGCCAACCACAAAGCATAAAAACAATTAGATTGAGTATTTTTAAACCAAAGTAGACACCTAAAAATCGGTTGGCGGTAAAAATAAAAAATGGAATTAGACTATAAAATAAAAAAACGGGACCGTAGCGATAAGTAATTTCATAAGGGCCAATAAAATAATAGACTTTATCAATCCAGAGAGTAAATTGGAGCCAGAGTTCCTGGCCAACAAAATGTTTGGGTAAAACTAAATATGGATTAGTATGAAAAAAAGTAGCTATTTTGCCGGCAAAAAGATAGGTAAAAATATCACTGGATAAAAAGTTATAAGAAAAACTACTGATTAAAGCGGCGATAAAAGCAAAAACAAATAATTTTTTGAGACTGAATTTGGTTAAGATTTTGGAGCTAAAAAGATAAATTTGAATGGCTGATAGTAGAATAATTAAAATTATCCAAATTAAAGTAATTGTTAGTTTAAAATTTTGTCCCCAAGAAATATAGTTAATGAGATGAATTATCCATGGCTTACTGGGAAGCAACATATTGTAGATGCCGGAATGAACCCAAAAATAGGAAATAAAAAGCTGGATCGACAACAAAAAAGAAAAAACCAAAAACACGGCCATAATTGATTATAATAAATTATGTTAAAAAAGTTGTCCTTTGGATTGGTAGTAACTTTGGTATTGGCAATGTGGCCTTTGTCTTTGTGGTTGAATCCACCCAAAATAAGTTGGGAAACTATTTTTTATAAAGATAAAACTGAAGAATTAAAATTTTTGGAAAAATTATCTTTGGATACCAGTTTTATAAAAAAGTTTTATTACAACAAAACTACTTTGATTCAGGATAGATATTTTAAAAATGTAATGGTGCTGACGGATTTGAATAATTATTTTTTTCAAATGCACCCAAGAGAAGATGTCCCAAATGTTGATTATCGGATTAAATATTTTTATTTATCAATAATTTTGTTAATTTTTGGAATTATTGATTCAATTAAAAATAAACAAAATAAAAAAGTTTGGCTGCTATTGGTGGCAGAAATATTAGTAGTGTCGTTTTTTAGAAAAATTGATGGGATCGATTTTATAATTTATTTTCCCCTATCGGCGATAATGATTGACGGGCTAAAAAGTATTAATAAACTTAAAGGAGGCGGATTAATAAATTTAATTTTAATAATGGTTGGATTATTTGAATTGGTGAGGATGATGATATGAAATATAAAAACATTTTAATTTTGATTTTAATAATAGTATTGGCGGTATATTTAAGATTTTGGCAATTAGGGACAACACCAAAAGGTTTTTATTTGGATGAAGCGGCTTTGGGTTACAATGCTTGGTCTATTTTGGAAACCGGAAAAGATGAATTTGGAAAATCATGGCCAATGTTATTCAGATCTTTTGGAGATTTTAAGGCACCTATTTATGTTTACTTACTTATTCCCATTTATAAAATTTTGGGGATGAGTGTTTGGTCGACAAGATTATTATCAGCAATAATGGGAGTAATAGGAATTATATTTTTTTATTTGCTAATAAAAAAAATAAGTCAAAGTCAAAAATTAGCAGTGCTGACAACAATGTTGTTGGTAATATCACCATGGCATTTGATATTTTGTCGAACTAGCTACGAGACTAATGTGGCACTATCTTTTTTAATAATTTCTTTGTGGTGTTTTTATAAATCAAAAGAAAAAAGGTGGTGGTTGATAATAAGCGGATTGATGGCGACATTGTCTTTCTTGAGTTATCACTCAGAAAGAGTAATTGTGCCGTTAATATTTTTGGGGTTATTTTTGAGGCACAGGAAAAATTTATTGGAGAAAAAAAATATTAAATATTTATTAATTAGTGTGGGATTGGTAATAGTAGTACTGTTACCAACGATAAAATTATTTACCAGTCCGGGGTTTTTGTCGAGACTAAATTCGCTAAGCATATTGGCAAAACCGACAGAAACTTTATGGAATTACAATCAAAAATTTGATGATAAAAATAATATTTTATTTAACAATAGATATTTATTGATCAGTAGACAATTTTTGTCTTTATACACTTCTTATTTTTCACCAAGATATTTATTTGATTTGGGTGATCCGGGACCAAGAAATTCATTCCCCGATTTGGCAACTTTTTTTGGGTGGCAATTACCTTTTTTGATAATAGGAATAATATTTTGGATAAAAAACAAAGACAAAAAATGTAAAGAATTGTTATTTTTGACGGCAATATTATTATTGATAAGTCCGATACCGAGCTCGATTACCCAAGACCCTTACTCTTCAATAAGGGCTCTACCAATGGTAATGCCATGGATGATTTTGGTTGGATTGGGGATGAAACAAATGAAAAAAAAGTTTGGCGGGTGGATGAAAATTTTATATTTTGGATTGATAATTTGGTCTTTGGGCAGAATTTATTTATCGGTATTTAAATTTAATGATTATTATCGTTTTGGGGCGTGGGATTATGGAACTGAACGGTTGGTAAATGAAATCAAAAAAATTGATTCTAACACACCAATTTTAATTGATACTCGAGCCGAACCATATTCACAATTTTTATTTTTTACTAAGACAGATCCAAAAACTTATCAGGAAAATAATCTGGAGGTTGATGAAAAAAATTATTATACCGAAATGCAAAGAAATAAAATTAAGAAAATAGGAAATGTAACTTTTAGACAAATCGATTGGAATAACGACTTAACTAAAAATCAGATAATTGTAGGTGATAATTTAACTTTTGGTGAAGAAGCTATCAAAGAACATTGTTTTTCAAAAATATTTGAAATAAAGGGGTTGGATAATAAAACTATTTTATTTACTGGGATTAAAACCAATCCGATGGAAAAAAATAGATTTAATGAAATTAAGAAAAAATTTAAAATTGAATCGAATGATTGTTGGGAAATAAATCGGAAATATTTTTAGATTATTTGGTTTTAAATTTTTTTAAATAATCAGCAAAATTAAATTTTTCTAAAGTAAAATTTTGACCGTCGTAATCGATAATGGTTAGTCCTCCATGAAATATTTTTGCATCCAATATCTTATCCGGAGATGGGCGAATTTTTGGAAAAAGATAATAAATAGTATTACGGATCAAAGCACCATGAGCAGAGACCAATAAAAATTGTGTTTGTTGATTGAATTTTGATTTAAAAAAATCTAACACTTTTTGACTTAGTGAGTCAAAAACACGATTATTAAAGGCTTCCAGATAAAGTCTTTCACGAACAGAAGCGTTTAGGGAATAATCTTTGGTTGGAACGAATTCCCTTAAAATTTCTACAAATTCAATATTTTTAATTTTTAAAATATCTTTGATAATTTGGCCGGTTTGGGCAGCCCGAGTTATAGGACTAGAATAAATTAGATCAAAATTTTTAAATTGAGGATAGTTTTTGGATAGAAATTTGGCAAGTGTTTTTACTTGTTTTATTCCAAGATCAGTGAGACCAACATTTATTTTGTCTGAATATTTTGTTGAATCAATGTGTTGTTTTTCACCATGACGGATGAGAAAAATTTTCATAATATAGTGGATATTATAGTTTAAGGTGGTATTATTTGTTTAATATGAAAAAAATAATAATGGTCTTAATAGTAGCTTTAATTTTTGGTGGTTGTCAGCTTAAAACACAAAACCAACAAGGCAACACTACTGATAATGGTAATAAAAACATATTTACTTCGATTAAAGATGCTATAGACAAACAAATAGTTTTGAAGTGCGAATACAACGATGAGGAAACTAAAACAGCTACAACTTATTACATAAAAGGTAAGGTTGTCAGAATGAGAGGAACTGGCGAGCAGTCTAATATCGATGGATTACTGAAAGATAATAAATTTTATTTTTGGGACAATCAAAAAAAGGAAGGTATGATATTGGACATGGCCAAAATGGCTGAAGATGGCAATGTGAGTATGGGAGACCAAAAAGTAAAAAGTACTGATGATGTAATCAACAAATTGGAAGAAAGG
>Ga0265297_10004838_pt1 | contig 21379 bp, 18 predicted proteins | sample Munlanlwell13791_FD_192502 | JGI IMG/M metagenome (GOLD analysis project Ga0265297, IMG submission 192502) | Leachate microbial communities from a municipal landfill in Southern Ontario, Canada - Leachate well 137-91 | ecosystem: Engineered > Solid waste > Landfill > Unclassified | place...
AAAAGTATCTAATCCAGACCAATCTTCCGCACGGTCTTCAGGACACCTTAATGCAATTAATTTTTGCTTATATGTCTTATAATCTTTAACTTCTGCTCTTAATTGTAAAACTTCATCTGCTGCATTTAAAAATAATCCATACACACCTTTTTGACCTAAAGTAAATTTAATATCTTGATGGTCATAAACTTCTGGGTCTATTGCAAGTGGATAAAAAAGAAGTTCTGGACTGACATAAAATTCTGAAGCTCCTGATGTCAAAACATAACGAGTACCAATACCTGCATAATACCCTGCAGACAAAGTATAAACCATCGTTTTTAAATTTATATTTTTTATACCTGAAGCATTTTCATAATCTGATATATTATGCCAAGGGTCTAAATGTTCTGTATTATAATCAGCTACTTTTATAAATTGTAAAGAACTGTATTGACCTAAAGAAGTATCCCAAGTATCATCAGATTTTCTACCTAAACAATTAACATAAATTCTTTGTTTAAATGGAATTGGTAAATTAACATTATTTAATTTTAAATCAGCTGAAGTATGTCCGGCTAATTCGCCTTCTTTTGTAGCATCTGCCCATAAATAATTATACAAAAGAGTGTAATAAAAAGCATCAACATTGCTCACTGGAAAAACAACTTCTTTAGCCCAAGTAATACCATCATCATTATCTGCTTTAAAACAATAAGACCTATAATCAGCTTCAACAGTTGTTAGCAATTGTGGTAATTCATTATCTGAATAAGAACCACTTTCTATTAGTGGATATTTTTCTCTCCAATTAATATTCCCAAAAAATGAAAATTCAGCTAATAAAGAATAATATTTATGAAATGGATAAGTATCAGAATCTTCAGTTAATATACGATGGTCAGCTAATATAGAAGGAAAATAATTAAATTCTGTATCATAAATATTTTCAGAATAAACTTCAATATTACCACTGGCATTATAAATTTCTAATTTTTCATTCTTTTGTCGTAATGCAATATCATCTACATCTATAAGTTGACTACTATCTTCAATTGCTTCATCAATACCAGAATGTAACCATTTATCTCTACTCCAAATAAAGAGTTTACTATTTATCCATTGTAATTTTTCAATATATCTACTTTCAGCTAACGATGAATGAAGTGCCCATAACATATATCCAGCAGATGTTTTATCTGTATTTAATTTCCATATTTCGTTATCTAAACCACAATACAACATCTTATCAGAAGAATTATAAGACATTGCTCTTGGAATTAAACCATAATTAGGAAAATAGTCTGGTTCACCATCTGCATCTGTATCAATTTGATTAGGTGACCTTCCTAATGAAGCAAATTGTGATATAGGAAAACCTAATGTTAAATCTTTAAATTGTGGTAATACAAAACCTGATGGAATAACTGTCTGATATGTTACTGGATTATAAACTCCAAATGCAAGTTTTAAAATTTCTCTAATAAGAAATGCAACAGGAACATCTCGATACCAATTATTAAAACCATCTTTAATACTTTCTGCTTTTTTCTTTTGAAGAATTTTTACCATGCTATCAGTAGTAATTTCAGCTATACTACCTAAACTTGTTTTAATAGCTGTAAATAAAAATGTTCCTAATACGAATTCTACCGGTTGAAATCCTGCAAGTTGAATCTCTGAAGCAAGTCTTACACGAATTGGATAATCTTTTGAGGCAAAAATATTAGTTATATTATTAGTAGATTTTCTAAAATTAGCAGAAGTAATACCATCTTGTCGTTTTAATGTTGAAGGAAAACATTTATCAAAAAATCTATCATTATTTCTTAATACAACTGAACCGGTTTTATTATAAAAATGACGAAATATTTTATCTACAGAAGTATCAATTGAACCAAAAGAAATTAATCTATTAGTTCCTTTTTGTTCTGTTCTATCAGAAAAATCTACAAAATAACCATCAGCATCAGAAATATATACTCTTTTAACAACAGAGATTAACTGAGGTGTCTGCAATAATAAATTAAAGTCCATTTAAACTTCCTCAAAATAAAATTCAAAAGAAACTAAACCAAATAATGGATTACTTTTCTTTATATTTTTTATTGTCATATAACCTGTAAGAACTTGTGGAAATTCATTCAAATGAGTATGTAAATTAATTAAGAAACCATCATTTTGAAAAGTTTCTATAATTTTAAGTTTATTATAAATTGCTAAAGGAACATCATTAAAATTACAAGCTAAAGTGTATTTTCTATTAGCATTTGGATTACCACGAGTAAATGATAAAAATCCATCATTATTTGCTGCTCTATCAATATTTAATTCTTCTTCAACACAACCTATATTTATACTATTTCTATCTGGTGCATTAGGTAATAAAATACAACCAAGTGTGCTTTCTACACCACCTGAATGTTCCCAATAAATATCCTCTAACCCTATTATTAAATGATTAGTTAATGATGGATTAGCACTTGTAGCTTTAAGTCCAAGTTTTAATAATCTGGCACCATCTCTTAAATTAGTGCTATCTACTAAAGTATTTGAGATTTTAGCATTAAAATTATAATATTTATGTTTCGAATTAGATGTATCTATACTGGATACATTAAACCAATAAGCTAAATTTATCATCTGTTCACTTGTATAAACATCAGAATCTAAAGATATTATTGGTTGCATAGTAGAATAATCTGAAGAAGTGTAAACTCCACCATCTGAATTAGATGACCTAAAAGCAATATAATATCTTGCACCAATTCTATAAGAATAACTGGATTTTAAATATCTATAAATATCATCATTTAAGTTACACTCCATATATATTTTAGAAGTATCTAAAGATTGTGCAGGAATTGATAATTGTTGTGCTCTTATCTTTCCATCAATATTATTTAAATCTATTGGAAACCCTTTAACTAAACTCGTTGGAGTTATTAAATTACTTTTTATATCCCAACTTTCTACCATTACTGATGATACACAAATAAAAATATCTGCAGATGAAAAAGTTTTAGTAAAAGTTCCTTGAATAGTAATCGTTACAACAGCATCTGTTGAAGTTACAGAAGCTATTTCAAATTTTTCACTATCTGATTCATCTGCTTTAAATATCTGCCCAAAACCTAAACCTGCTAAATAATTTTTTAATATTGTTGCATCTGCTGTAGAATCTTTTGTAATAGTAAAAGTAGAACCACCAATAGAAATATTACTACTAATACTTTCTCTTATTTTCTTTGGATAAGAAAAATGAGCATTAGGAACTGGAACATTAACTGCAATTTCCCAAAATCTGAAATAAGGAGTTCCAGCACCAGACCCAACTGGCATTGGTGTTGAATAACTAAATGTAGCCAAATACCAATCTATAAAATTAGATTCTATTGACATAATATTACCTTAGTTAGTATTTACTGTAATTTCTTTATTATCTAAAGCAGTTTGAATTCTTTTTACAATATTTTCACCAAGAATTTCACCAGCTTCCATAACACCTATATTAGACATTATTACTGTCTCACCTTTAATAGTGGTTATTGGAGATATTGTAATTTTTATTTCTTGTGCTGAAATAGAACCATTTATACTTGAACCTGTAGCTGTTTGTGTAGTTCCATTTATTAATCTTTCTGCTTGTGTTTTTTCATTTTCTGCAATACCTACTTCTTTATTATATTCTGCCTCTGCTTTATATTTTTCTGCTTGATAAGAACCTGCACTTCCATAAGCTGCGCTTGCAACCCCTAAAGCTGCAGCGGCAGCTGCATATCCTGCTGCTTTTTTCCATGCTACTGGGTCAAATATACTTATAAATCCATAAGCAATAGCCAATGCTGCAAATTCTTTTGCTTGATTTTCTAAAAATTGTGCTATAGTTATTTTTTGGTCAATTATGCGTTCAACATTCGCTCGTTTTTCTTCAGCTACTGCAACTCTTTGCATATATTTCTTTTGAATTGCATACTCTTGATAAGTTATATTACCTCGTTTAAATGAATCATCTAAAATAGCTTGATTAGTTTGATTATCTAATGCTAACTTTGCCATCTTTAAAGTAAATTCAGTTCCAAATAAATCTAAATTATCTACTAAACTTACTAAAGAACCTGCAATATTTACAGCTAATGAATCAAATGAAGCAGAAAGTTTATCATTAGAATCAATAACTTTTTCATTTGCATCATCCCAAACATCTCCAAAAGTTATACCTGCATTTTCTAAGTCTGTTACTTGGTCTTTATAACTTTGTAAATCTTTCATATTATTAGAAATTTCAGCAAAATTACCCATGCCTGTTAATTTTTCAAGACTTCCAAATGCAGCACTTGTAAAACCTTCATTAAAAGTATTTTGAACTTCTGCTTTATTTCTTTTTAATGCTTGATTTAACGCATCTTCAATAATTATAACATCTTTTTGTTGTTCTGTATATTGTTCCCATTTGTCAATTAATGGTTGAATTTTATCTGCTACACTTTCAATAGAATTACCAATTAACTTATATTGAGTAGGATTTAATGTTTCAATAACTCGATTTAAGTCATCTCTTAATTTATCTAATTTATTCCTTTCAGTTAGATTCTTTAAATCTAAATCTAATACTTTAATTTGTTTATCTGATAATCCAAATTTTTGTAAATTAAGGTCTAATTGTTCATTCATATTCTCAAAATTTGTAATAGTATCTCGTAAAACACTATTAATACCTTCATCAGCTAATAATTGAACTTTTTCTAAACCTGTTGAGTATTGTTCAGGAGTAAGACCACCTTTTTTACGATTCATCATCTTATCTAAAGCAATTTTTTGCTGTTCTGGTTCATATATTGCTGAAATTATTCTATTACCAAGAGTGCTACCAGCTTTTGCTTTATCTATTAATTCATTTATTCTTGATAACCATGCTGCCCAATTAGCTAAAGCTCCTGCAGATTGATTAGTTGCTGTTGTTACTTGATTAATAGTAGGAGCAGTTTCAGCTAATTGTTCATCCCAATGTTTAGACACAATACCAAGTTCTTGTAATGTCTGTAACATTCGATGATTAGCTTCAATTCCAGCTTCTAATTTATCAATATACATTCTATTATAACCACCAGCTTCACGTTCTTTTGCTAAAGCATTTCTTGTATCTTCAATGCGTTGAGTAATCATGTCAGCATATTTTTGTAATTCTTCACCAACTTGTTGTGGATTACCTAAAATAGCTTGAACAGTTGTTTTAGCTACATTAGTTCCATTAATATCGAAAATCATTTGTTTTATATCAAATATTTTAGATAAATCATCTGATAAACCATACTGTTTCATAGCATCTACAATAGCTTGTGCTTGTGGATATTTTGATGCTCTTAACAATGGCTGTTCTGCCATTTTTTCACCAATAGTTCTGGCTTCTGTTTCTTTTAATAAAAGTAAATCAGAACGACTTCTTTGTCTATTAGCTTCAACAACTTCATATTGTCTTTTAGCAACAGCTTCTAAAGAAGCTGCATAATCAAGTTGTCCTTTAGTTGTTAATTTTAAATCTATTTTTTCTTGAGTAGCTAATTTTTGTAATTCTAATTTCTTATCATTCATTAATTTATAGTCTTGTGAAGTTTTATTAACTTTTTCTGATAGTGCTTTATAAGCTTCTAATTCAGAATTCATTTTATTAATACCAGCAACTCTATTATTAAAAACTCTCTGTCTTGCATCATTATCTTCTTTTAAACTTTGAAGTAATTTTTCTTTCATTTCAGCTTCTTTACGGTCTGCTTCACCTAATTTATCCCATGCCCAAACAATGCCCATAATAACAGCTTGTAAGGCTAATAATGGAGCCATAGACTTTGCGGCTGCCCACATAGATGCTGTAAATGCTTTTATTGCGTTTCCAGCAGTAGTGAAAGCTGAAGTAAAAACTCGTCCCCAAGAAGCTGAACCTGTCTCTAATTTTTTTATTTCTTCACCGGTTTTGTTTAATGTAGCAATAGCTGGATTTAAAAAACTTACACCATGAACTCCTGCAAGTTCTAATTGTGCTGCAAGATTTTGCAATTTTTTTGCTGAAACATCAAAATTAATAGCAGTCATATTTTCAGCAGTCATTTTAAATTCTTTTATATTCTCTGTAGCTTTAAGAACATGTGGTGACCTTGCAACATCCGTCCAAAATTTTTGAACATTTAATGGCATTTTTCCAATTTGAGTATCTGTGAATTTTCTATAACCTTTATCTATAGATACCATTGCTTGTTGCACTTTTTCAGTCCAATTTGCAGGTAAATTTATACCAGAAGAAATAGAAGTAAGCTGTTTTTTTGTATTAATAATAATATCATTTACTTTATCTACATTCTTTCCATAAGCTGTTAAAGCTCTTGTATCAAACATTCCTTGTGTTGTAAATGCTGGACCAGCAAAATCTCTTATAGATTTTTGAATATTTACAAATTTCATTCCTATTTTTTCTAAAACATAGAAAAATGCAAGCCAAGGAGCTATACCTAAATCTGCTACAACATCTACTATTTTTAATAAGGAAGTAACTACTGGACCAAGAATTATCCATATCTTATTTAGAATCTCAGAAAATTGTTCAAAATATTTATTTACATTAGAAGAAATTAAACTCTTATTAATTTCTATCCATCTTTCAATATACTTTATAAAATCTATTAATTGCTTAGTTGTTTCATTAAATACACCTCTTGTTCCTATTAAAATTTCTCCAAATGCAGCTTTTGTTCTAAATAATTGAGTTCCTAATTGTGCTTGAACACCTGTATATAATGCTGCAGATTTCATAGCATCACCGGTAAATATACTGCCTTCTTTTACTAAGCCATTATAAAGGGCTTGCATAGCTCCAACTTTTTTAGTTTCATCTGCTAAATCTTGTATTACATAACCACTTTCTTTCATTATAATACTAAGATTTTTTGTAATACCAACATTATCTACCATTCTTGAATTTTGATTTTTAATGCCTTCTGTTGCACCCACAATAGCTTCACCAAATTCTAATGTACCCTGTCTATTAAATGCTGCAGCATCTTTAAATACTCTCATTAAAGCTATTGATTTATCTAAACCAAAGCCAGTAGATAATAAATTTTTAAGTCCTCTTGAAGCATCTGCAATAGATAATAAACCATCTTTTGTAAGTGATTGCACAGCAGAACCAACTAAGTCAACTTTATTACCTGTAGAAACTGCAACAGTTGTAATTCCCGTTAATGCCATTTGATATTTATTTGCCGCATCAACAGTATCCCATAAAGTTTTACCAACACCACCTAAAGTAAATGCTAAGAGTAATAAATCGTTACGTAATTTAGACACATCTCCTCTAATACCACTATAACTTCTACGTAAAAAGTCAACTCTTTCACCAGATTTAACAAAAGACTTATCTAAAAGTTCCGAAGTTGATACAGTGCCTAAAATGTTTGCTCGCAATTCCATAAAAGATGCCGAGTGTCTTTTAACAACTCCAAGAGAAGCTTCAACACCTTCATGTTTCCAGCGAATGGTATTATCGGGCATTTACTTTTCCTTTTGACTTAATTTTATCTAATTTAACTTTTTCATATTGTGCGATAGTTTCATTAATAGCTTTAAAAGCTTCTATTAATTGATTAGGTTGTTCAAAATAACTACCTGGAAATGGCAATGTCTTCATATTTTTACAATCTATAGCCCAATCAAAAACTTTTAAAAAATCAAATGATGCTAAACCTGTAATACATAATTCTTTCTTATATCGTGCTAACTGACAGTATCTTAATAATGCTAAATAACAAGGCGTTGATGGTTCTGTTTTTTCTGAAATATCTGTAAAAGATTCTAAAACATCTTCAGCTGTTACTTGTTCTTCTTGAACTTTCCAATTTATATCATATAAACCTGTTTCTTCATCTTGGTCTTTTAATTTAGGTAATATTAAAGATATTTCATTCTCTTTTTTAAAACAATGTCTATTTTCATAACTTTTCATTACTTGGCAATTATCACAAGAGTATGATAATTTTGTTGAGATATCAAATTCTTCATTTCGATGTAAAGCGAAGTATGTTATTAATTCAAATAGTTTATATTGAGCTCTTGTTAAGTGTGAAATTTCGTCACAGTAATCCAAAATTTCTTCAATGATTGAATATGGTAATTGATTAATATATAATTTTATAAGCTCTTTGTTAGAAAGTTTCTGTACAATACTATTATTCTTTAATCCAATTGTTTCATCAGAAAATTGAACATTATCTATACTTTCACAAATGTTAATAAAATTATTTTGTTTCTGTTGATAATAAATATCTCCAGAATTCTTTATATCTTTAATAGTTGTAAAATCTAATTGCATTTGACATAAACCTACAGATTTTGGTTTTATCCAAAAAACTGTAGGTTTATCTGCGTCTCTTTCACATAAAGGAACGTAAGGTATTACATTAAAACTAATACCTAATAATTTCATCTTGATTCCTTAAGCTGTCAATTTTTTCTTTGCAATATAATCATTATAAGCCTGATTTCCTTCTTTTAACAAAGCCCAATCAGATGTAGCATTCATTACTTCTTGAAATACTGTAGGGTCTAAATCACCTATAACACATACAAGATGTTCTCGTGTTGTAATTTCTGATATGCCACCTAATTTACTCAATTCAGGATATCTATCAGAAAATTCATAATTTTCAACTTTACTACAAGCTTCTAAGAAATTTATAGAATCAGCATCAAAAAGTTTATCTGTATCAACTTCATCATGCCCTTTTGTTACCTGTTTCTTTGCTTTTGCATAACGATTAATAGATTTATAAGTTACTTCTAAATTTTTTGGTTTTATCCAAAAAATAGTTGGAACTTCCTCACTCCTACAAATTACAGGAATAAAAGGAAAAGCTGTATTTACATTCATACCTTTTAACATAAAACCTCCAATGTGGATTGTTATTAAAAAATTGGGAGAAGAATTATTTCTTCTCCCATTGTTGTATTACTTACACCCTACGAGTTGCATTAGTGCCTGTTGCCGCATAAGTGCAAAGTATTCTAATTGAAGAAGTTCCACCTGTAGGAACTACACAAGTAAAGCCCATATTAGAACCTAACACTTCCGCTGAATCAAGAGCACCAGATGAATATTTAATAAACATATCTATCAAAAATCCACCAGGAGCATCATCTGTTACTGCATTTGCACCAGAGAAAGTAAATCCAGTGCCTGTTGAAGAATTCCAATAAACAATCAACCTCTTTGTTATACCTGCTTGGAAATCTTTGATTTGCTGCCAATAATACTGCGATTCGTCTCCATATTGATTAGCTACAGTCCAAGGTATAACCATTGTTCCACTACTCTTAAGTTTTCCTAATACAAACGAAACAATGGAACTTGAATTATAATATTTATGAGTAAGATTATTTTCAATCGTTAAATCTAACCCATTCATACTAACCTGTTTATTTGTAGCATCTATATCAGCAATACCAGATTCAGCATCTGCTGCAGTAACATAAGCATCTTGCAAAATTACTTTTGCATCTTGCCATTTAAGTGGAGATACTTTTACACTAACTCCAGAAGTATTATAAGCTGCTGGTAATGAAAATCCAGTTTCCCAGCCTGCACCCTTTAAATCTGCAGAGACTTTCAAAATACCACCTTCTGATGCTGAAAATTTAACACTTGACGGCATTGATACTCTCATAATACTATTATCAGATTTATCTGGTGTTGCTGGTGTAGCATTAGCTGCTAACTTTTGTAAAACTTCTACAAATGACAAGTATCGCATAATATTAGGCGTCTTATATGCAATACATGTTCCTGTTCTTACTGCTCCTGCGTCAGCTTCAGTATAACCACTTTGTAACAAAGTTGCTAAAAATAAACTTATATTATATGTATGCGCATTTATCTCAGGCGCGAAAGTGTTTGGCTGAGATATTGTTGGTATAATATCTTCTTCAGCATTGTCTGCTTGACCTGTTGCTGTTTCAATTTCTTGAATAGCAGTTGATGCAATTAAATCAGGTTTATTAGTTAATAATAGTTTAAATCTACCAGAGCTTGCAGTTGTTCCATCTCCAGTAATACCTATCGCTGAATCTCCATCAAAAGTTATTGCATCAGCTGCATCTACCGCTAATAGAGATTCTATACCTAAATCAGGAGTTGCAAACTCCATTTGAACAGCATATTCTCTTACCCATGAACCAATCATATTTTTAACTCCTTTTAATTAAATTTTATTAAAGATGTTTCAATTGTTAAATCACTTCTAAATACTGGCACTGATTCTGGTTTTCCTTGATAAGGTCTTTCAACTGTATCAATACCATAGTCTACCGAAATCAAATTAAATTTTTCTACACTACCATCTAATGAGGGTCTTTGAAATATCCATTTTTTCACATTTTCTACATTACGTAGATGATTAAGAAAAGCTATTTCTCTTGTTGCTAAACTCGAATAAATTCTTATAACAACCGTTAAATTATCATAAGAAGTATTTGATTGTGCTTCTTTATCTTCACTTGCGTTATCAAAGAAAATACCAATAGCTGGATATCTTAATAAACTTATTGGTCTTTCTACATCTTTCCAATTTTCTTCAAATATAGGAAAAGCTGTTTTTATTTGAGTATGTAAATTATCAAGTAATTCTGTTGGAGTTACTTCTGTTAATTCTGCTGGAATAACAGCATTTACAATTTGAATATAACTTCTTAAAGTTAATTCTAAAGAACAATACTGTGTATAAATGCTACCTACATTTGTTGATTGACCAAAAGTTTCTAACCCTGTAGAAAAATCTGCAATTTGTATTTTTCCATCAGAAGCTCTTAATTGCCAACCAAGAGTATCTATTTGAAATAATTGTTTTAAAGCATTTAAACGAAGTTTTAATGATTTTTTTAAATCATCTACATGATATTCACTATTAACTATATCTAATCTAAAAGTTCTATCGACATAATAAAGTTTATTACAAAATTGCGTATTTATAATCTCAATTTTTGGTAATGCCATTAAAAATGGCAATTCATCTCTTTCATCAATTAATCCTGTTTTAACAGTTTTAACTAATCTTTGAGATGTCTTTAAATTAGCTATAAAATATGTTTTTAAGGAATCCAATACTTCTTCAGTAGTTGGATAAGCAAATTTGTCCAATTTACACAACTCCTTTGGTTGTGCTTGAGATTTTTTGATGGAGTTATTAACTACATAACTCTATTTAGCATTTATTTTATATTATGTAAATATAACTGTGGATACACTACCTAATCTATCATTTTAAAATATAAACATATCTACCACCTGTAGCTAAAATATTATGTCCTATATTTGAAATTATAATTCTTGTCGCTTTAGCTGAAGCTGTCATATAATCCCAACAAGCTCTATTTATTGCACGATTTTCTAAAGGTGAAACATATAAAAAATGTCTACCTGGAACATGCACATTAAAACTTTTATAATAAGACACATATTTTCCAGTTTTACTTACATAATTAATCTGCATACCTTTTTCAATATGCCCTTCTGCAAATTGACTCGCATATGGAATTGTTGTTCCATATGTAAGCATTCGTGAAGTTACTCTAAAAATAGTCCCTAAACTATTAAATAATAATCCAGTTTTAACACCTATATTTCCCCAAGGTGTTGGATATTTTCCTAATTGAATTGGCTGTAAATTACCAAGAAATCTTGTTGTTAATTTACTTTTTATTTTTGCATAAATAATTTTTAATGCTGCCCATTTTTGAGGACGTCCTTGAACTTTAAAATTATAAGTAACTGCTGAATGAACTACTCTACCTATTATATTCTCATTTATATGAATAAGACTTTTTGGTGAAAATCTTTTATCCAATAATTTTAAATAATCAGATGTTTCATCTTTATATTTTATTGATAATCGTGCCATTTATTTCACTAATAATACATATCTATTATAACTTATACCTGCTAAAGAAACTATTTGTTCTGTTGCACCTACAGTATTAGTTACACTACCAGAATAAGATGTAACTATTGTTGGCTTAAAACGCACATATATTGTTGTAGTTGCTAATGTACCATCTGTATAAGCACAAGTAATTTCCGAACCAAATCCTGATGAAGTAGTTTTAGATACTTCAAAACCTGTTGAAGCTGTAATAGTAACATCTCCACTTGTTGGACTTAAATCTGAACCACTTATTGTGTAAGTCCATTCAGCAGAAGTTGTATTAACTAAAAGATTTCCAAATGAATGACTACCAGATGAAAGTGATAATACTGGATTACTTGCACAACTTTCTGAATAAGATGAACTTGCTTCATATCCTGTAGCTTGGAATAAAGTTAAAGTTGCATAATCTGTGGTAGAACGTCTCCATTTGCCATCTCCACAAAAATTATTATTGGTTGAAGTAACTCCACTTGTTGGAAAATAACAAAAAGAACCACTTGCATTTGTTCCTTGTACAATATTTCCCGTCCATTCTACTGTTGTTGTTCCAGTTCCACCACTTTCTAATCCATTTCCAGTAGTAAGATTTGTAATTGTATTATTATAAATTCTTGTTAGTCCCGTTCCGTAAAGAAGTCCGCGTATGCCATGTCCATCACCATTTAACGCTATACTGTTATTGTGGATGGTCCAACTGCCGTTGTATACTTGCATCCCGCCTTTTACGTTGACAAACGTACAGTTTCTTACTGTATCTCCAACATTCATGTATGTGTCAACTCCATAGTCAAGAATGTTATAATAATAACACCCATCAAATACGATGCTCGTATCTTCCTGTGCTCCGAGTCCGCATTGTTCTGAACCCGCTCGTGTGATATATAAAATATTGGATTTAACATTTTTTACCGTGTCTCTATAAAACGTAACTCTTGCGGATTTGTAAGAATATTGTGCAGTATAGTTCGTAGTATCAATCCTATTGTATTGAGAACGAGAATTTTTCGTAAGGTTAAAAATAATTGCCTGCCCCATGATATTTTGCATCGAATTATACTGAATCAGCATGTGGTTAGCGTTATATATCGCTAACCCAGTCCAGTAATTTCGGAAATCAATATTCTCTACAATTACATAAGCACCTAAAATATAATTAGCATGAAACACCCTACACTTCGGAGTCAATCCATCCCAAGTCTTGATGAAAACTGAATCCTGTCCCCAAACACCAGCTACCATACTCCATGGATAACTTTTAAGAGCAGTTATTGTTTGAGCTCTTGTTAATGGAATATAATCTGGTGCTCCACCTTCACCCTTAAATTTGCCAGGAAATTTATAAACTGGTACACGACTACCAGCTGAATCCTGCCAAGTGTAACCTGCAGCATCATTATAATAACATTCTGGAGCATGACAAGACCATACACTATCTTCAACTTTAGTCCAAGTTGCTCCAGTTAAATCTCCGTAAATAATTGGTTTAGCACCTGTACCATAAGCACCAATTCTAATTGTATCTGTTACAGTTCCAGTTAAGTTATGGCTTAATTCACCATAAAAAGAATCACCACGATTTAAATAAATCCTATCACCAGCAGAGAAAGCTGTATTATTAATTTTAGCAATAGTTTTCCATGCATTTTCATCAGATGTTCCTGAAAGTGCATCACTGCCACCTGCTTTAATAAAATAATCAGTAGCATTTAAAATAGAAAAAGAGAATAATATTAAAAGTATTAATCTTTTCATTAGTATTTTCTCCAGCATATTCCATGAACCATAACACCATTTGGATTTGCATTTCCACCATCATCTACTACAAATCCAGAATTATTAAAGGATGTTATTCCACCAAAATTTTGATAAACATTTGTCCAATAAGATGAGTAATTTGCCGCCATCATAGATGAACGAAATAATTTCTCATAAGAATTTTTTGGAAATAACCAAACTAAATCTGGTTTATAATCTGTTACACTTATACTTCTTGCTGCGGTTGCATTTCCAGCATAGGCAAATTGGCTACAATAACCTGCCACCGTATCAAATACCGCATAAAAATGAGTTTCGCCATTACTATTGACATTAGCAGCATTACCTATATCAAAACTTGTTTCTCCCATTGCTGTGACTGTTTGAACAATTCCCGAAGTTGTGATAAAGGCAAATGAAGAATCTCCACCAGTTTTAAATGATGCTCTACCTGAACCAGCAACACTTAATGCTATCATAATAAATTTTGCATTTATGCCTGTAGTAATAGTCTTTGAAGTTCCATTACCGATGTACTTTCCTACAGCCCACACACCGGAATTTTCACCCCAAACACAAACATGATATAATGTTCCAGATTGATTTGTTGCTGTATCTGCATAAACAGTAATTTTATTTGTGCCTAATGTAACCATACCAGCTTGTAATGCCGCAGTATATGCAATCTGTTTTGCACTATCAGTCCCCATTGTTGATGTTTTCCAAATCTTGTAATCAGGGTTTGCACCCGCAATAGTTACCATCATTATATTTGAGATAGTCGGTACTGTTATTTCTTGCTCACTACCAGTCCCATAATATGAAAGAGTATCAAAATAATGCGTAGTAGAAGCTCCAGATGTAAAAGGTTTTTTTCGTGCAATTACAGAAATGTCTTGTGAATAAAGGTCTTCACAGAATATTATTAAAAAACATAAAAAAATAATTTTTTTCATTAAAAGGCTACTCCATTTGTTCCTACTCTATGACCAATTAAACGATGAGATGTCAATTTTGGCTTAGTTGTTACGGTTGTACAAAGTATTCCTAAAAACCCATTAGCCGGTAATGTTGCGTTATTCAATGTAGTCTGCCAAGAAGCCGTAGTTATAGCTGTTATAGTTGCTGGACTGGTTATAATTGAAGTCCATGTTCCTTGGATACTTGTTGCATATATAAATTTATATACAACAGAAGCACCTGTATTTAATTGCTGAACTGTTCCAATAGAATCTAATATAACAGCATAATCAGGTAATGCAATTATTAGAGTATCTATTACATTAATATAAGAAGAATCCTGTAATACAGACAAATTTACTCTTGGAAAATCTGTTTTAATTGCCATACTATCTGCAGGCGTTCCTCGAGATTCTGCACCTGCTGTAAAAACTCCAGCAGAAGTTTGTTTAACAATATTTCCATCTGTACAACCATCTATATCTGCTGCGTTAGCATTAACAACACTTGTTGCAATTCTATCAACAGTTGTTGAATCTGTTGTGCCTGTAGAAGCACCTGTTGGTCTATTTAATTGAGCATTACAGGTAGTTATTAAGATAAAAAAGAATAAAATAAATTTTTTCATAGTAGTCCTCATTTTAATAAATCCATAAACGACTCAATATCCCAGTGCCATTTACTATTCTGCGATATATTTTACTTGCATAAACTCTTCCCGGTGTAGTATAAGATTCACCATAAGTTGTACCAAACTTTGAACCTGGATATAAAGTATGCCAAGTTGTTTCAAAGTCTGTTCTAAACTGTAAAGTATCTGTAGCAGATTCATTAGTAACAGTAAATAAAACAGCATTAGCACTAAAAGAACCTATAGTATAAGTATGTCCAGCAGTTGTTATTGTTCTTTCATCAGATGCTGGTTTATCTAATGGGTCTTGAGCAAAACAATAAGAACTTATTAAAATTAATAAGAAAATAGATAAAGTCTTCATAGTAAATATCCTTTTTTTAATAATATGTTATATAGTATTGGAATCAATTTTAAATATATGCCTGTTCATCTAATTCACTTGTATTATAATTATAATTAAATCCTAAAGCATCAATATTATAACCTTGCCAAGCTTCTGTAGAACTTTGAGGTTGTCCATCTGTGCCAGTATAACATTCTAATTTAACTGAACCTGATTCAATTTGTGAAAATATCTTATTAGCTAAATATTCATAACTATTTTGCATTCCATTCATTTGATTAGCTGCTTCTGATACATATCTACCAATCAATAATTTAGATGCAACAAGATATGCTGTTAATATTCTCAGTATATTTTCATGTGTTTCATAAGCAAATGTAAATTTATCTCCAGCAATGAATGTTCCATGCCAATCTGTTGTTTTAATCTGAAATAATCCATCAGAAGAAGTAAAATCAGTATTTATATCTCCTGAACCTTTGTCATCTCCAACAAAACTAACACAATCGAATGATGTTGAATCTGTAAAAGTAACAACAACTGTATCTGCTTCAATAGATGTTGAATCTGTTATTAATAATGTAGGTTTTTTCAAAATAGAATTATTACTACTATTACCTTTTCTTGCAATTGGATAAGTTAGATACGGGTCTATGGTATTAGTAAAAGATGTAATATACTGTCCTAATCTTTGTCTTACAATAGATGATTGAAGAAATATTTCATCTATAATATTACCTATGGGTTCAGTAAATTCATCATTATCTTTAGAATATAATTGTGGAATCTTTGCTTCAATATCATATAAAGTACACATATAATTTAACATCGTAGTCTCCTTATTTCATAAGCAAATAAACGACTCCGCCAGTTACTCCTATAGTTACTGGAAGCCAAATCCAAGGAATTCTTATAGAAGGTAATGACCAGCCATTACTTTCTGATAATTGAGTCTTAAAATTTGCATTAATATCTGTAATAAATGGATTTGAATGAGTAACAAAACCTTCAACTAATCCATTTTCATCAATTTTGCTAATCCCAACTTGACTTGAATCCAATAAAGATAACCAAAGTATTCCTAATTTAGGTGTTGGTTTTAATTGTGTAACTGCCTTCATAGCAAAAAATTCAGCTGTTGTATCAAATGTAGCAATTTCATTACCTAATGAATCTTTACTTAATGTTCCTCGTAAAGTAACATTTTCAATTTTAAGCTGTTCAACCTTAGTAATTAAAGATTGAATTTTAACATCTTTTTGTGTTATATATTTCTTAAGAATTTTATTAGAATCTACTAATTTTATCAAATTATCTACTTTTTCTGCATATCTAACAGATAATATTTGATTATCAACTTGTAAAAGTCTATGTAATGAATCCGTTTGAGCTAATGTATTACCAACACTTACATAGTCATGTTTAATACTTGATAAGCTAAAACTAAGAATGACAATACCAATAACAAGCAAAATACTTACAACAAGTAGTATTTTTTCAATACTTGTAAGTTTTTTAAAATAAGCTAATATGGTGGATATCATATTAAGTCCTCTTCTAAGAATAGTGTATAATTAAAGGTTTGTTTATAACCATAAGCAATATGCTCATCTACTTCTTTCATATATTCATCAAATTCTGTTTCTATTGCAATAACTTGACAACCTGCACTCCAATTATTTATCTCAATTGAATGTTTACCAGCATGATGTAAATTAATTCCTTCTCCGTAACCTATTTTTTGTTCATCATATATTAAATCTATTTTATTATCTCGCCAACCTTTAATAGGTCTATTTTGAACTAATGCACGATATTTATTTTGGTGATAACCTATTTTAAAAGCATCTATTGTTTGTCCAGGACAAATTTTAAAAGTCCCTAAAGGATTCATTGGATGTAACATCCAATATTTTCCAGGGTCTACTGTTCCCTCACATATTAATAATTCCCAAACATTTGCATGATTTTTCCTTAAATTACAAATAAAATCGTCAAAAGTATTAGTGTATCCTATTTTTGCTCTAATACCTAATGGATTTGCTTGATAGATACCATTTAAAAGAATATATTCTTTTTCTTTAAATAAATTTACTAAGTTTAATATATCTATCTCTGTCCAATTCATAATAAAAAAGGTAAGGGCAATCCACCAAACCCTTACCCTTAAAGTACGCAGCAAAGCTTACGTACAATTATCCTTTATTTTCTACAGTTGTTTGATTCTTTCGCGCATTTAATTGCGCCTGTACTTGTTCTATAGTTTTCTTACTACCGTCTGCATTTCTACCTTGCAAAAGTCCCATAAGAGTAATACCTAAAGAACCTAAAATGCCACATGTTATATGAAACCAAATTGGTAAGCTAACTCCATAAGGAGCTAAAGCTGCTGTTAATGTTAAGTCAAGACCTGCAAGACCTGTAAGAATTCCTGCAACTGTTGAAAGTTTATTTTTTATATCTATAGTTTCCATAAAAACCTCATTACTTATTTGTTATAAATGATATTAATTCTCTTACGAGTAAAACAAATCCACTGCCAGTTATAATTTGAATAATGCTTCTTCTACCAAAAGTTTTATTTTGTTCTGCAGTCAATTCTTTTATTTCTTTAGAATGCAGACTACACAATACTGGCATTGGATTAATCTTTGTTTCAAGCGTTGTAATCCGTTGCATTGTTTCTAATTGATTAGCATTTAGTTCCTTTATAACTTCTATATGATTATTATTAATTTTATCACTAAGAACTTCTAAAGTTTTTCTTATCTCCACAGTTGTTGAGGTTTCTTTAGGCGGCATTTTAAACTCCAATTAATAATATAGAAATTTATAATCTTAAAAAAAGGGGTAACAATAAGTTACCCCTTTCTTATTCATAAACATCTATTAAGATGTTGTGATACGAGTTATATACCGATAATCCCGCAAAGCTACACCACCATAATAATTGAATCTTGCACGCCAAACAATCTGTCTCTCAAATGCGAGATTAGAATCTCCACCTTGAGTAACTGTCTGCGGTTTCTGAACCCATAACCAGAGCAATGCTTTCTTAAAATTGCCCATATAAGCCAAACCAGAGGTTGTTGCTAAAAATGGTGAAGTTACTGAAGCTAACTTCACTTTACCTCTTGGACCAAACTGATTAACATCGTTAATTCCACCGGTTGTACTTGAGAAATTTTGACCAACTGCGAGGTCAGTAGCTAACAATGTTGCCAAAGTTAATTCATTAAGAGAATTAACAAGAATCTGTTGTGGTCGAACAACAATACGTTTACCTTTTTCATCTGTAAGAGATGCAAAATTGTTATACGCATTTGTTAGACCAGCCTGTGTAATTCCACCGGTTGCCACATTACAATTTGTCTGAAAATCTAAAATTGCACTATGGTCTGTAGAATAAAACTGTGCCTGTGTATAAGCAGTACCTTTATATACAAACGCGCGAGAAGTAACTTCACCAAAAGCTGTTCTTGGTAAGCATTCAATTGTTTCTGCAATCATCTGATGTTTGTGCTGTCCTGCATCTTCACCAATTCTATTTGCAGCATCTTGAATATCATTGGTAGCATCATTAAAAATGTCTTCCATAGTAAGACTTACTATTCTACCGAAATCACATTTTTCAACACCAATGTATTTATCCTCGAAGTCCGTTTCTCCGTATGCTTGTGTTTCCAATCTACGTCTAACACCACCAATAGCAGTCATACCTTTAACAGTTTCTGCATACGTAAATTTAGCATTACCTTCTGTGCAAAGTTGTGCTAAGTCATCTGAGAAGATTTCATAAGGTTCAATTGTAAGTGCCGATGTAATTATTGTTAAAACATCTGCAAATGCCGAAGAACCTATTGCTTCTGCTACTTTTACTGCATTACCTAAATCTAAGTTATCAGTATCGACTAAACCTTCAAACAAAGCTTTTATACTTACATTTTTAGGGTCTATCTTTTTATTACTGATACCTTCTTTAAAAATCTTGACTACCATTTCATTAGCGACTTTAACATTATTATTCGCCTTAGATAAGCAAGATTCACGTAATTGCTTAAGTCCGTTCATATGTTTATTCTCCTTATCTTAGTTAAATGACAATAACCGAGCATTACCATCAATCTGCATCACTGCGCGATTATCCGATTCAACTGCGGCTGTTGTAAATGTTAAGAAATTAAGGGTAAGTGTAATATCTGGGTCATAATCCGTATTATACTGTGTTCCCTCGTAAGCTGTATATTTCAATGTCGTTGTATTGTAAACAACTACACATTCAGCGCCAAGTAATGGATTTGTAGCATCCATAAGAACCTGGCATTTTTTATTAACGATTGCTTTGGTTTCATTTGCTAATTTAGCATTAGTAGCAATACCAAAAATATAAGGTTGTAATGATTCTGCTTCTGTTGCATCTGCAGGAGCATATTTCTTTACAACACTATTTACCGTGTCCCAATAAAGAAAGTCACCTTGTTTCCATGTATCTGAAGCAGTCGCTGGAAATTCTTGGTAATCTTGATTATCAGGAGACGGATATAAAAGTTCTACACCATTCGATAACTGCATAGTTTATTCTCCTTATTTAGTTTTGACAGACTCAAAAGCAGAAGTTACCATTTTTTCATCAATTTCTTTGGCATCCTCATTTTTTTCATCTGATTTATTTTCTTTATGTTCTTGAACTGCCCCATTAATTACAAGACCTTTTCGGTCTTCAATTGCTTCTTTAATCTCTTTTTCATCTTTGAGACTTTCAAGAGTTTTCTTAAAGAACGGTGTAATTAGTTTCTCATCAATTTTTGATTCTTTGATAAGATTGGCAATTTGTAATTGTTTCTGTTGCAAAGCTTCCTTCACTTGGTATTCATCCAGCTTTATAGAGATTTCTTGAATTTTACTCTCTAAAGCTTTCTTATCACCAGATAATGTAGCAACTTGTTCCGATAGCTTAGTCATTTCAGGAGCCATTTGCTGTTTTACAGTATCATTAGCTTCCTTAATTAGTAATTCATAAGCATCGGGATTCTGCTTTTTAAATTCAGCAAGTGTCATAGCAGATGTCTCCTTATTTGATTGTGATTGTGATTCTTGATTTAACCCTTCGGTTTTTTGTACTAAATTTCCTTTTTCATCATACTGTGCATTAGGATTTTTCCAAAAGTTAAGTTCAGATAATATACCTTTTGCTTGGTCTAATGCGCCTTTAATAGCTGCAATTGCTTGGTCAGAATTATAATTTTCATTATAAGCATTCCACCAAATATCTGTTAAAAATGAGCTTAAAGTATTAACAACAGCTGTAATTTCGTAATATGCTTGATTATCATAATATTTACTTAAAAAAGATTGAATTTGTTCTTTTACTAATTCAACTTTATCTATATTACTTTTAATATCTTCTTTATTAAGTTTTAATGTTAATCCTGATGTTTTATTAACAGATTCTTGAGCTTTTTTTATTGCTTCTTTTACTTTCGATGCTTCAATTCCTTTACCACCGGCACTTGCAAAAATCACATAATCTGCTGAATCAAAATAAGCCCAACCTTCAACTTTATCACCAACTTTTCCTTCAAATTTATAATCTTCTTGAATATACACAGCTGCAGAGATTGAAACACCCACCATTTCAGGGTCTTCTTGTATCATATTAAAAATCCAACCGGTATCTTTTTTCTCTTTAGGAAATTTAACTGCAGCATATACAGATTTAGTTGCTTCATCATACCATAC